>Ga0209770_10000640_pt1 | contig 18762 bp, 18 predicted proteins | sample LauGreSu1BDMLBDD_2_FD_187572 | JGI IMG/M metagenome (GOLD analysis project Ga0209770, IMG submission 187572) | Freshwater lake microbial communities from Lake Michigan, USA - Su13.BD.MLB.DD (SPAdes) (version 2) | ecosystem: Environmental > Aquatic > Freshwater > Lake | place: Lake Michigan, USA...
ACCACTCTTATCTATCACTACTTCCCTCGCTATATTCTTTATAATTTTCTCGTAATTTTTATCCGCTTCTTCTTTTGTTGAACCACTCATCACATTACAAATCATTTTCATATATCTGTCATTATGCTTTGATTCTGGATCCTTATATTCTGGATATGCTTTTTGCCATTCACTTATCTGCTTTATATTTTTATTGCCTACTATCTTAATCGCCTTTGTTAGTTTGCTTTTTTCCTCGTCATCTTTTTCCCATAATCCATTCTCTTTTATATATAATACCTCTCTTTTTGAATCACTACAATGTATTGGCCTTTTATGCACCTTTAAATCAGATAATGCCTTTATTAATATTTGTGAAATACCTTCGGCATATCCCACCCTTGCGGTATATTCCAAGTCTTTTAATTGTATATTTAATGAATCTATGAAATCCATCAAGTTAACCGCATCTTTACATTCCTCATTTAAAAATACATTCAAGTTAAAATGCGCGTTATTTGTTGTATTATTTGTTATATTTTTCCCTTCTTTTGCTAATTCAAACATTTTATTATGTTGGTCTTGTAACATATCTTGTAAAGTTTGGTTTTGTTTTATTAATTGCATCACCAATTCTTTACTAATCGGTTCATTATTGTTTATTAACTCCAAACATTTCTTTTTATGCACTGATAAACTTTGCCTATACGCAAATTTTTTTCCACAAACACATTCAAAAATGTTTACACCATTTATGGGTTCAAAATTTTCAGCGACTTTTTGCGACTTTTTGTCAACATTTGTCAACATTTTATGTTTACGTGTGGATAAATGCTTGTTATAATCATATATCTTAGACGTTCTATAGTCACAAATTTCACATAAAAAATTTTCCAGCGACTTTTGCGACTTTTTTGTCAACATTTGTCAATATAAATTGTTAACAAAAAAACTCTAAATACCTTTTTTTATTATTTTATAAAAAATTTTATCGTAACACTTTGAAAATCATTTTTTCTGTGAAACAGACCATAATGCTCTCAGGCGCGAATTTTGAGGGTATTTTTCAAGACTTTTTTGGATTTTCCAATTTTGGACATTTTTAAAATGTCCATTTTTCAAAAACCCTCCGGACTTTTGTTTAAACTTTGTTACTGAAAATTTCGCCAATATTTAGAGAGTTTATATATGACCATAACAAGACGATAAGTAAAAATAATATATTTTCTATATTTTTACCTAGCAAGACTAACAAATTTAGTTTATTGTTTTTTTCGTAAAATAAAAGTAATCAAAATAAACGCACTTCCCATAAAAATAAGAGATTGAATTGAAACTAATATCTTTGCTAAATTTGAGATTGTTGTTATATCAGGCAACCCTATTCCTGTTTGAATTGTTATCGCATAAAAAAAGTAATCAATATAAGTTAATCCTTTTTTTGGATTTAATGGTTTAAAATTATCTGGTGAAATATTGGCATAAATTAACGCAAATACTATTATTACAAGTAAATTAAACAAGAATGTATATTTTACAATATTATAATCCGAAATATTCATATATATAATTATATATTTTTATTTTTATATATACAATGATTGATTGGTAGCAACATATTTTAATGTAATCTGTGGAACTTGTTTAAGAATAGATAATAATTCTATATCACCTATAAACTCTGCTACTTTTTCCATTTCTGATGTAATATTATTAATTTTTAATATAGCCTTTATAAATTCCCCTAAAAATATTTCCTTACTTTCTATTATCTCATTTAATAATCTTTTACATTCCATATCATTTTCACATTCACACCATTTAATTACATAATCAATAAGGTCAAAATGCATACTATAATCAAAACCAATATCTATTTCATTTTTTAATTCAATATTTATTTGCTTTTGATACATATCATATATTTCAGTAATACATTGTTTAATATGATTATTATCTGTATTAGGTATTATATTTCGTTTTTCTTCTGGAACGACTATATTTGTAAAACAACTAAGAATACCCACTATATCCTTTGCTTCAAATGTCTTAAATTTACCAGAATAGATTAATTCAGCAAACACTAGACAATGTATTTCTCTTAAACTTGTAGCAATATATCCTTTTAACGATAATATATTTTTATCATCTTCCTTTTTAACAAACCCCGTTTCTATTAACAAATTAACTACTTTACCAATATTATTTTCTAACATAGTTTCAGTTGATACTAATTGTTCATTTAATTTGTTATAAATATCCTTTTTTAAATTATATTTCGATACAATCTCAACATCTCTCTCTATTGTTTTATATTGTTCTGCTATTTGTTGAATATTTCTATCAATATCTTTTCTTTTTTTATTTACACATGTATTCCTAGCTTGTTTAAAATGAATATATTCTTCCACAGTATGTATTGGTGTTTTACACGTATCTAATACTATTTCCATATTATCCATTTCTTTTTGAATAATACTAATATTATCATAATAACCCTTTATTGTTACATCAATATCATTTTGAACCATACTTCGTTTCGCATATTTAGTATAATCTGTTTCACCAATATCAATTAAATTTAATATCAAATTATATGATATTTTAAATTTTGATACCAGTGTTTGTGGTTTCCCCTTTAACATTGTTTTTATTATTGTTTGGTCTATATTTTTAAATAAATTAGTAAGATGAATAACGTGACCGATATTATCAATCCCACGACGTCCTGCGCGTCCAGCCATTTGAGTATATTCGTGAGAATAAAATGGACGCATTATAGAACCATCAAATTTATTAACATCTGTAAATAACACTGTTTTAGTTGGCATATTAATTCCAACTGCAAATGTTTCTGTAGCAAATAACAGTTTAACATAACCTTTGGCAAATAATAATTCAACCATTTCTCTTAAAATTGGCATAATACCTGCGTGATGAATCGCAATACCCTTTTCTAACAGTGACACCATATTAATATATTCAGGAAGATTTAAATATTCGTGATAATTAGGCAATTTTCTAATAATCTGTTCACATTCTCTTTGAACTATATACGGCACTTTTGAGTCGTCTTCTAAAAGAACAGTAGTGATTTCTTTTGCACATTGTTCTAAAGTTTTTCGACTAAGAACGAAACAAATTGCAGGTAACATATTATTATCAACCATATATTTAGCAACATTATTAAGGATATGTTGCCTTTTTACATAATGATTTTTGTCTTGGAATAATTTAAGCGTTTTATGTACGCGCATATAATTAACTTCATTAAAATTGCCTTTTGAATCTTGTAATATATGAAGACTATTTGTGACGTGTTTAATCTCTTTTTCAATTTCTTTGTCTTTTATCGTTTTAAATATTCCTTGTGTGCATGTAATAAATGAATAATGTGTTAATGGAACCACTCGTTCATATGTAGTTGTTAAATATACTATTTTATCTTTGCTTATGTCATTTTCTTTGCTTATATCATTTTGACCACGAGTTTCACACCAGAGAGCAAATTTTTCAGGCGAATCAAGTGTAGCTGAAAGCATAACCATTTGAACGTGTCTAGGAAGCATCATAATAGTTTCTTCCCAAACTTTTCCACGATCTAAATCATTAATATAATGAATTTCATCAAATACAACACACGCTAATTCAGATTCAAAATCCATTTCAAACATAGTTAGACTGGATGATTTATTGAAACCACTTATATCTTCTTTACGATTTTTAGCGTATAAAGTGTTCATTAAAATTTCGGTAGTCATAATAAGGACATCCGCTTCAGGGTTTGATTTAATATCACCAGTAAGAATTCCAAAAGAAATATGTGGAAACTTATGCGTAAATTCATAAAATTTTTGATTTGATAGTGCTTTAATAGGGGAAGTGTAAATAACTTTTTTACCTTTTTTGACAAAATAGTCAATTGCGAATTCAGCAGGAAGTGTTTTTCCTGAACCTGTATGAGCAGTTACAAGAATATGATTTCCTTCAACAATAGATTCAATTGCGAATTTTTGAAAAGAACTAAGTGGAAAAGAGTACTTTTCAAAATATATAGAGTATTTATCTTCAGATGATGACGAATAAATATTTGAACAAATTTTAACCATTATGATTATACTATATTGTAGTTTTTTCTTTAAGTTGTTCTAATATATATTATTTTCTTTAAGTTGTTTTACACCTTTTAACGTTTCAAACGCCGATTTTATATAGTGAAAATTATTTAAATAGTAAATATAATTTAATTTAGAATAATTCAAATGAATAGATATCGCGGTAGTGAGTATTGGGATATGGTGAGAATTTCAAATGAAGATAAAGAATATCCATCTAATATGGGACAAAAATGGAGTGATGATGAAGAAAGATTATTATTAGAAGAACTAAATAATAATATAGATATTGAAAATATAGCACAAAAACATAGTAGAACGGTTGGAGGTATTAATTCACGACGCCAAGAAATCGCCTACAAAATGTATTTAAAAAAATTGTCTATTGAAGAAATAATTAAACAAACTAAATTAGATTATAATTGTATTCAACAAACAATACAAAAAAGACAAAACAATAATTCAAAAAAAAATAAAACAACAGAAGCAGATAATGTTTTTATTAGCATTAATAAAAATGATTATATAGAATTACAAAATGACGTAAAAAAAATGAAAAATGATATTAAGGAAATAAAAAATACACTTGGTGAATTAGTTGAAATGATGAAAGCAGTTTATGAATTTGAAGATGTTTAAAATCGGCGTTTGAAATGTGAAAAGGTGTAATATATATTATTTTCTTTAAGTTGTTCTAATATATATTATTTTCATGAGTAAATCGTAAATTTTTATCTAATAGTATATATTATGTACTTTTCAGAAGAACCGTTTTATACTAAATTAGAGGTTAGTAAAAAATGTTGCTCCATTATTAAACAATTTATTGATATAAACTTTGAAAATGATATTATTATTGAACCCAGTGCTGGAAATGGGTCATTTATACCAGAATTATTGAAAATGAGCTTAAATTGTTATTTTTTTGATATATTCCCTAAACACCCTATTGTTATTCAACAAGATTATTTGGCATTTAATAATAAGACAGACTTGGAACCACAAGAAGAGAATAGCAAAATTCACGTTATTGGTTGCCCACCAATTGGCCGTCAATCAAGCACTGCAATTAAATTTATACATAAATCGGCCTCATTTTGTGACACCATTTCATTTATATTACCAAAAAGTTTTACGGATGATAATATAAAAACAAAATTACCTTTAGATTTTTATTTATTAGATTTTTATTTAGTTCATCAATGTGATTTGGAACCAAATTCTTTTATAAAAAATAATAAGGAATATTTGTTAGAAACGATATTCCAAATATGGAAGAGAAAATGATATTAGAAACATAATACAAACTAATTATTATTTTAAAACAAATTATTATATTTATTATGATTGCAAATAAATATAATTTAATTGAAAAAATTAATGAAGGGTCATTTGGTACTGTATTTAAAGCAATAAATAAGCGAACTGATGAATATGTAGCTATTAAATTTGAAGACAAAAATTTTATAATTAAAAGTTTAAAAAATGAGGCGAAAATATATCAATATTTGGGTAAATTAGATGGGTTTCCATATCTTAAAATGTTTGGAACTATAAATGATAAAAATTTTTTAGTTATAAATTTATTAGGTCATTCATTAACTGAAATAATACAAACTAATCATTTAAATATTAATAATGTGTTATATTTAGGTATACAAATAATCAAACGAATACAAACACTCCACGAACATCATTTATTACACAGAGATATTAAACCGTCCAACTTTATATTTGGAAAAGATAATGAAACTAACAAATTATACTTGGTTGATTTTGGATTTGCAAAACGATACGATTTTTATGGAACACATATTGAAGAAAAAAGTATTAATAAAATTGTAGGTTCTCCAAATTTTGTTAGTTTAAATGTTCATAATCTTATTGAACCAAGTAGAAGAGATGATATTGAATCTTGTATTTATATTATACTAACAATGTTATTAGGGAAATTAGAATGGTTTCATAAATCAAATATTATTGAAATTGCTAATTTGAAAAAAGAAATTATATCTAATGACGAAATTCCATCTTTTATTAAAAATATGTTATATTATATTAGACAATTGGATTTTAATGAAAGACCAGATTATGAGTATTTAATCAAGTTAATGATGACTGAATTAGACAAGTATAATATATAGTTAATAAAACAATATAAAGATATATTATATTGTTATATCAAGAAATGTCAAGTAGTACTACAACTGTTGTTTCAAGCTCTTCAGAGAGATTTATTGGTAGTGTAAAGTGGTTTAATAATAAGACGGGTTATGGATTTATTACTGTAACTGATGGACCTAAGTCGGGAACAGATGTATTTGTTCATCACAGCTCTATTAGAGTTGTTTCCGAACAATACAAATATTTGGTTCAGGGTGAATATGTTGAATTTTCTTTGTCTACTACTAAGACGAATAATCACGAATTTCAAGCGGGTGATGTAAGTGGTGTTAAGGGGGGTAAATTAATGTGTGAAACTAGACACGATTCAAAAACCGCGAGAACTCATTATCGCGCTTCTAAAAATACTGAACCAGTAAGGATGCCAAGGTCTGTAAGAGCCAGAGGCCAAGGACCTCGGGATGATGGAGGTCAGTGGAGTTATGTAGCCAAGACAGGTGCTAGACAACGAGATAATGTTCAACGAACCAAGACTTCTGGAAGAAGTTAATCCCTTTTTCTAGTTTTTCTTTTAGTTCTTCTTTTTTTAGTTTTTCTTTTAGTTGTTTTTTTTCTAATACTTTTTCTTTTAGTTCTTCTTTTTCCACCATAGGTAAAGGAATCTTCATCTAATCCTATGGCATCTGTATATTCAGCAATATTTGAATCAATTAATGCTGCTTGATCTGGAAGTTTTTCCATTAAATAATCTTTTAATATTTGTTTTTTTTCTTCATCTGATTTACTATAAAACCCAGGGTTCTTTGCTTTATTCGCAATATTATATATTTGATACCATTCTTTAATATATAATGGACATAAAACAACTGGATTAGATTGGAATATTTCTACTATTTCATTATATGCATTATCAGTTTCTTCTTCTCCAAATTTTCTTTTCTTATTTATTTCGGTAGCCATCGATGTATCTTTTTTTGAAATTTCAGATTCACAAGCAGGATATAACGAATACACCATTTGTTCAAGTATTCCACCAGCGCAACTCATTCTAGAAGATTGAGGGCCTTCATATGCGTTTACACAATCAGATAAAAATGGGGATAAATAAGAATTTTTAAATTCAAGGGGTTGTCTTTTTACAAATTCTAGTGTATAATAAATGGCTTCTAATAAAACAGGGCTTAGCTGTCTAAAATTTAAGCCATTTAAATGACTCACCATAATATAATTAAATTGTTGTTTTTTTTCTAATGGATTCGATGTTTCATCAATCATTGAATTAATGGTTATTCTAATATAATCATTATAATTACTTGCAGGAGGAGGGGGGGAAGAGGGTGGGTCAAGAGTTGTTTTAATAAAACGAATTAATGCAGTAATAGGGATTTTAGCAAATACCCTATGAACGTGTAATGGATCTACTTGAATGCGTTGTTGTTGTTGTACTTGTCCTTGCGGTTTATTTTCTTCTGTTATTGGACAATTAGTAAAAATATCTCCCATATCATTATTTACATTACTTATATCCCAATTATTTAAATTCTGATTAAAATTATAGCAATTTTCAAACATATGTGCCATATAAGTTACATTTTGTACATTCCAATTATTTAAAGGCTTATTAAATTTTTCACATCCTGCAAACATAGACATCATATTAACTACATTAGACACAATCCAACTATTTAAAGGTTCATCAAAATTTACACATCCTGCAAACATAGCCATCATATTAACTACATTAGACACAATCCAACTATTTAAAGGCTTATTAAAATTTGTACATCCTGTAAACATATGTGCCATATTAGTTACATTTTGCACATCCCAATTATTTAAAGGCTTATTAAAATTTGTACATCCTGTAAACATATTTTCCATAGTTGTCACATTAGACACAATCCAATCATTTAAAGGTTCATTAAAATTTACACACTCATCAAACATATACCTCATATTAGTTACTTTAGATACTTTCCAATCATTTAAAGATTGATTAAAATTTGCACAACGTCTAAACATATGCCCCATATTAGTTACATTAGACACATCCCAATTATTTAATGGTTCATTAAACTTATTTTCAAATTTAACTAAAAATAACCCTTCCATATTAGTTACTCTTGACACATCCCAATCGTTAATAGATTTTCCCATTAAATCCCTTGGTAAATTCCTTTTATTTTTTTTATGACAATACATCGCAACCAATTCGCGTATGTTATCATTATTAATTATAGTAGCCATTATATAATAATATTATAAAAAAATTTTATAAATCTCTAAAGAGATATAAAGATATACTATAATTATTTAGTATATAATGAGCGAACCAAATATGAATAACGATTTACCAACGGATGCATTAAACGAACTTCTGGAACAATTTAACACGGTTACCGACACTTTAACATTATTTAAAATGCAAATAACAACTCTTCAACAACATGTAAAAACAATTAAGAAAAATGTTGAGAAAGAACTAAAAAATAATAAAAAGGAAAAAAATAATATAAAAATTAAAAATATAAGGTCTCCGTCTGGGTTTGCAAAACCAACAAAAGTAACAAAGGAATTATGTGAATTTATGGATAGACCTGAGGGAACTGAAATAGCTAGAACCGAGGTAACAAAAACGTTAGTTGCGTATATTAAAAATAATAATCTACTTGATAAAACAGAGAATAAGATAGTTCCCGATCAAAAACTATTAGAACTTCTTGGTGTAAAAAGTGATGAATTTAATGACACAAATCTTACTTATTTTACTATTCAAAAATATATGAATAAACATTTTACACCCGATAAATTGTCTAATTTGGTTGTTTAGATAATTAGTATGTTGGTAGGTTATTATATATGTTTATTTAACGAAATAAATATATATCAATACAATATGGCTGATAGTAATAATAAAGACGATTCAAATACTCATTTTGAATTTATAAAAGAACCAGAAAAATTAAATTTGTTAATTAAAGCAAATGAATTATTACGGATTAATAAATCAAAACATAATCGTATATTATTTGTATATTCTGCTCCAAAAGTAGGTTCAACTTCTATTGTTAGTTCATTAAGAATTTTTGGATTGGATAATATTGATATTATTCATATTCACGACGAAGAAATGTTACACGTATTGGGTCATATTAAAGGTGTAACTGTAAATGAATTGATATTATTTAATAAATATTTGGGAAAAGACGTATATGTTATAAATGTATATAGAAGTCCAATTGAACGTAAAATATCGTCTTTTTTTGAAAAAATAGGGGCTTATCATTATAATACTACTGATCAAAATATAAATAAATATAAAGTGGAAAAGGTAATACATAGATTTAATAATATTTTTCCGTATATTGAAACAGGGGATCATTTTATGGATAGATATAATATCACAATTCCATCTCATTTTGATTATGATCAAAAATATTTGTTAGTTAAAGAATATAATATTACATATATAACATTACGTTTAAAAGATTCGCATCAATGGGGAACTATACTTACGAATATTTTTGGTTTTAAAATATATATTGTTAAAGATTATGAAACTATAAATAAGCCTATTAAAGATTTATATAATTTGTTTAAAAGAACATATAAAATACCTATTAATTTTTTAGATGATATTATAAAATGCAAATACTTAAATTATTATTATTCTCCTAACGAATTAACATATTATTATAATGATTGGAATAATAAAAAAACTGGACCAACAACTAGTTATACATTAGAGCAGTATAAAGTTTATAATGAAATCACACTGGAAAATACATATTTTGATAATATTCAACTAGAACATTATATAGATGAAGGTTGTGGATGTAAAGCGTGTTCTTTAAAAAGATTAGAAATATCATCTAAAATAATAAAGGGAATTTATACAAATGAAAAAATAATTCATAGTGAAGCAAGAACAGAATTAGTTCAAAAAAGAGTATATCGTGCAAATAAAATTAATGAAGTTATTCGAAACACACCGCGACAAGTAAAGGGTAAAGATTTTAAACGCGAGATGTCTAATGTTGTTAAGGGTAGGAATTATAATTTTTAGTATTTTATTTCAAAGTCGATTGGTGGAATATTTGTGGTGGATGGGGAAGAGTGGGTATACAACATCACACTTTTAGAAAAAAGTTAAAGTTTGATTAAAAATTACACACTTTAAGACCATCTAGAATTAAAATCATCTAACAAATCACCTCGTTCAATAAATTTATGAATATTTTCAGGACGATAATAATAAGCAATCAATTCATCTTTAATTCCAGTAGTTTCCATATGCTCTTTAATTTTATCATAATCATAAGTAAATATTTCTGGATTTTCTGATAACCAATCCCAATCAATTTTGTCTGGCTTTTGTTCCAAAATATGAATGGCTGCTGGATTAGTTGATAACAAATCCCAATCAATTTTGTCTAGATTTTGTTCTAAAATATGAATGGCTGCTGGGTTGCTTGATAATATTTCCCAATCAATTTTGTCTGGATTTTGTTCCAAAATATGAATTGCTTTAGGATTTCTTGATAACTCAATCCAATTAATTTTGTTAGGGTTTTGTTCTAACACTTCGCTTATTAAATGAATTGCTGCTGGATTACTTGATAAACAACCCCAATCAATTTTGTCTATATTTTGTTCCAAAATGTGAATTGCTTTAGGATTAGTTGATAAATATCCCCAATGAATTTTGTCTGGGTTTTGTTCTAAAATATGAATTGCTTTAGGATTTGTTGATAAATATCCCCGATCAATTTTGTCCGGATGTCGTTCCAAAAGATAAATGGCTGATGGGTTCATTGATAACCAAGTCCAATTAATTTTGTCTAAATTTTGTTCTAATAGATGAATGGCTGCTGGATTTTTTGATAATATTTTCCAATTAATTTTGTCTAGATTTTGTTCTAAAATATGAATCGCCGCTGGATTTGCAGATAACTCAAACCAATGAATTTTGTCTGGATTTTGTTCCAACGCTTCGCTTATTAAATGAATGGCTGTTGGGTTTGCTGATAACCATCTCCAATTAAGTTTGTCTAAAGGAATCCAAGGTCTCAATCTTTTAAATGGTTCGCTCATTGTTTTATAAATTGTTGATGTATATAACTAACAAAGATAGATAAAGCAATTCAATTTTTTTAAAGGTGAACCCCCTTCCTTCCTCGTCCACCACAGATGTTCAACCATATCTCTGCAAGAAAAAAGATTTTAATTAAAATATTACACACTTTAATTCCATCTAGAATTAAAATCATCTAACAAATCACCTCGTTCCACAAATTTATGAATATTTTCAGGACGATAATAATGCGCAATCAATTCATCTTTAATTCCCGTGGATTCCATATGCTCTTTAATTTTATCATAATCATAAGTAAAGATTGCTGGATTACTTGACAACTCATCCCAATCAATTTTATCTTGATTTTGTTCCAAAATATGAATGGCTGCTGGATTTATTGATAACCAAGGCCAATAAATTTTGTCTTGGTTTTGTTCTAAAAGATAAATCGCTGCTGGATTTTCTGATAACTTATCCCAATCAATTTTGTCTTGATTTTGTTCCAAAATATGAATGGCTGCTGGATTTGCTGACAATGACAACCAATCAATTTTGTCTGGATGCTGTTCCAAAATATGAATTGCTTTAGGATTTTCTGATAAATAATACCAATCAATTTTGTCAGGATTTTGTTCTAACGCTTTGCTTATTAAATGAATGGCTGCTGGATTTTCTGATAAATCAGACCAATTAATTTTGTCTGGATTTTGTTCCAATAGATGAATGGCTGCTGGATTTCTGGATAACCAAACCCAATCAATTTTGTCTGGGTTTTGTTCCAATAGATGAATTGCTTTAGGATTACACGATAACATAGACCAATCAATTTTGTCTGGGTTTTTTTCCAACACTTCGCTTATTAAATGTATGGCTGCTGGATTCATTGATAAATAATCCCAATCAATTTTGTCTGGGTTTTGTTCCAAAATATGAATGGCTGCTGGATTTTTTGATAACCACCACCAATCAATTTTGTCTGGATTTTGTTCCAGCAAATGAATAGCTGCTGGATTTGCTGACAATGACAACCAATCAATTTTGTCTAGGTTTTGTTCGAGTAAATGAATGGCTCCTGGATTTCCTGATAACCACCACCAATTAATTTTGTCTGGATTTTGTTCTAAAATATGAATTACTTTAGGATTCCTTGATAACCAATGCCAATCAATTTTGTCTAAGTTTTGTTCCAAAATGTGAATGGCTGCTGGATTTATTGATAAATAATTCCAAACAATTTTGTCTGGATTTTGTTCTAATAAATGAATGGCTGCTGGATTTATTGATAACCATTCCCAATCAATTTTGTCTGGGTTTTTTTCTAAAATATGAATGGCTGCTGGATTTTTTGATAAATGATGCCAATTAAGTTTCTCAACAGGAATCCAAGGTCTCAATCGTTTAAATTGTTCGCTCATTGTTTTTGGCTGTTGTATATAAAGATGTAAACTAACAAAGATGGTAAAAGTAATTCAATTTTTTAAAGGTGAACCCCTTCCTTCCTCGTCCACCACAAATATGCAACCTTCTTAATTCGCTGTGTATCCCTGGAGAAAAAAATAAATAAGTTAAAATATTACACACTTTAATTCCATCTACTATTAAAATCCTCCAACAAATCACCTCGTTCCACAAATTTATGAATATTTTCAGGACGATAATAATACGCAATCAATTCATCTTTAATTCCAGTAGTTTCCATATGCTCTTTTATTTTGTCATAATCATAAGTGAATATGGCTGGATTTTTTGATAAAATATTCCAAACAATTTTGTCTTGATTTTGTTCTAACAAATGAATGGCTGCTGGATTTCTTGATAACTCAGTCCAATCAATTTTGTCTGTATCTGGATTTTGTTCTAATGCTTTGTTTATTAGATGAATTGCAAATGGATTTCCTGATAACATATCCCAATCAATTTTGTCTAGGTTTTGTTCTAAAAGGTGAATAACTGCTGGATTTTTAGATAACAAAGGCCAATTAATTTTGTCTGGGTTTTGTTCTAACGCTTCGCTTATTACATGAATTGCTTTAGGATTTTCTGATAACCAAGGCCAATAAATTTTGTCTAGATTTTGTTCTAGCAAATGAATAGCTGCTGGATTTCCTGATAACTGCTTCCAATCAATTTTGTCTGGGTTTTGTTCTAAAATATGAATTGCTTTAGGATTTCTTGATAACCGAGACCAATTAATTTTGTTTGGGTTTTGTTCCAAAATATGAATTGCTCCTGGATTTTCTGATAACCCATACCAATTAATTTTATCTAGGTTTTGTTCCAAAATATGAATGGCATCAGGATTTACTGATAACCAATCCCAATCAATTTTGTCTTGGTTCTGTTCTAAAATGTGAATCGCCGCTGGATTTGCAGATAACTCAAGCCAATGAATTTTGTCTAGGTTTTGTTCGAGCGCTTTGCTTATTAGATGAATTGCTTCTGGATTTTTTGATAACATATACCAATTAAGATTCTCCAAAGGAATCCAAGGTCTCAGTATTTTAAATAATTCACTCATAGTATTAAAAGCTTGATTACATAAGAAAAGATGCTACTAACAAAAATAGAGAAAAGGATTCAATTTTTTTCAAAAGAAGCCCCCTTTCTTCCTCGTCCACCACAAATGTTCAACCATATCTCTGCAAGAAAAAAAACGTTAAATTAAAATGTTACGCACTAACTCCATCTAGAATTAAAATCATCTAACAAATCACCTCGTTTAATAAATTTATAAATATTTTCAGGGCGATAATAGTAAGCAATCAATTTCTCTTTAATACCCGTGGAATCCATATGCTCTTTTATTTTGTCATAATCATAAGTAAAAATTACTGCTAAATTCTGTAACAACCAAACCCAAAATAATTTTATTAGGATTTTGTTTTATTTTTACAAGCTCTAAAATCTTCAAGGGTGTAGAACCAAACAACCACCCATATATATTTAACTACCTATATATAATATAACAATAATGTAATAAAAAGAAAACATAAATATTATATAATGAGCAAACCAAATAAGGGTGATAATTGTTTACTAATGAATCTACTTAATGATGACCCAGATTATAAATTTTTTAATGAAATATATAATTTTGAAAACAAAATAAATAAACTATTTACACCTGATTATTCATTAGAAATTAAATTATCAAATTATGATGATAATATTTTTGTTACTGTGAAAACTAATAAAATGCCCAAAATACAAGATTTACCACAAAGCATTTCAGAACTTATTAATAAATATGATATTTTAAAACATTATATTAGTTGTTATACAGATGATTTTTATTTACATTTTGATTTAAGATTTATTTGTTCAAGCGGAGAATGTTTCAAACAATTTTATAGCATTTCTGTTGTTACATTGAAAAAAATGTTTATACCCTTAAAGATTCTATAACTTGTAAAACAGCGCCCCCTAATTATTTTTTATATTTTTATCAACAAGGAAAAAAATAAAAATTTATAAATAATATAGTTAAAATTTATTTTTATATTTTAACTATATTTACTTACAATGCCTATAAAATTAAAAAGTAATCTATAGAAAAAATTAAAATATTACACACACTAATTCCATCTACTATTAAAATCCTCCAACAAATCACCTCGTTCAATAAATTTATGAATATTTTCAGGACGATAATAATGCGCAATCAATTCATCTTTAATTCCCGTGGTTTCCATATGCTCTTTAATTTTATCATAATCATAAGTGAATATTGCTGGATTACTTGACAACTCATCCCAATCAATTTTGTCTAAGTTTTGTTCAAGTAAATGAATGGCTGCTGGATTGCTTGATAAAGTATACCAATCAATTTTGTCTTGATTTTGTTCCAAAATATGAATGGCTGCTGGATTGCTTGATAAAGTATACCAATCAATTTTGTCTTGATTTTGTTCCAAAATATGAATGGCTGCTGGATTTGCTGACAATGACAACCAATCAATTTTGTCTGGATGCTGTTCCAAAATATGAATTGCTTTAGGATTTTCTGATAACCAATACCAATCAATTTTGTCTTGATTTTGTTCTAATATATGAATTGCTTTAGGATTTGTTGATAAATACCACCAATTAATTTTGTCTGGATTTTGTTCTAACAAATGAATTGCTTTAGGATTACACGATAACATAGAGCAATTAACTTTATATAAATTTTCTTCGATTAAATGAATTGCTGCTGGATTATTTGATAACATTTTCCAATCAATTTTGTCTAAATTTTTTTCCAAAATATGAATTGCTTTAGGATTAAGTGATAACTGATGCCAATAAATTTTGTCTGGATTTTGTTCCAAAAGGTGAATAGCTGCTGAATTTGCAGATAACCAAAACCAATCAAGTTTATCTAAAGGAATCCAAGGTCTTAGTATTAAAAAATGTTCGCTCATTGTTTTAAAAACTTGTTGTATGTAAAGATACTAACTAACAAAGATAGAGAAAAGCAATTCAATTTTTTTAAAGGTGACCCCCTCCTTCCCCATCCACCACAAATATTCAACATTTTTAATTCATAGTGTATCCCTAATATAAAAAAAGGTTAATTAAATTAAACACTTATAATCTAGCTAATTCCATCTACTATTAAAATCCTCCAACAAATCCCCTCGTTCCACAAATTTATGAATATTTTCAGGACGATAATAGTAAGCAATCAATTCATCTTTAATTCCAGTTGATTCCATATGTTCTTTTATTTTATCATAATCATAAGTGAATATTGCTGGATTTTCTGATAACTTATACCAATCAATTTTATCTTGATTTTGTTCTAAAATATGAATGGCTGCTGGATTTGTTGGTAACCAATCCCAATCGATTTTGTCTGGATTTTGTTCCAACACTTTGCTTATTATATGAATTGCTGCTGGATTTATTGATAAACAAGCCCAATTAATTTTGTCTTGGTTTTGTTCCAAAATATGAATGGCACTTGGATTGAGTGATAACATTGCCCAATCAATTTTGTCTGGTTCTTGTTCCAGCGCTTCGCTTATTAAATGAATTGCTGCTGAATTCATTGATAACCAATACCAATCAATTTTGTCTGGATGCTGTTCCAAAATATGAATTGCTTTAGGATTTGATGATAAATAATACCAATCAATTTTGTCTGGGTTTTGTTCTAACGCTTCGCTTATTAAATGAATTGCTTTAGGATTGCCTGATAACTGCTCCCAATCAATTTTGTATAAATTCTGTTCCAAAATATGAATGGCTGCTGGATTTTGTGATAACATATACCAGTTAATTTTATCTGGGTTTTGTTCTAAAAGATGAATGGCTGCTGGATTTTTTGATAACCAAAACCAATCAAGTTTATCAAAAGGAATCCAATCACGTAATATTAAAAATTGTTCGCTCATTATTTTATAAACTTAATGATATAAGGAAAGATACAACTAACAAAAATAGAGAAAAGCAATTCAATTTTTTTGTAAAGGTGAAGCCCCATTCTTCCTCATCCACCACAAATGTTCAACCATTTTTAAATCACATTGTATCCCTAACAGAAAAAAGAGTTTATTTAAAATATTACACACACACTTACTAACTAATTCCATCTAGCATTAAAATCCTCCATCAAATCACCTCGTTCCACGAATTTATGAATATTTTCAGGACGATAATAATAAGCAATTAATTCATCTTTAATTCCAGTGGATTCCATATGTTCTCGTATTTTGTCATAATCATAAGTAAATATTGCTGGATTTTCTGATAACCTTTCCCAAACAATTTTGTCTTGATTTTGTTCGAGTAAATGAATTGCAGCTGAATTATATGACAACATTACCCAATTAAGTTTGTCAGGGGTTTGTTCTAATGCTTTGCTTAATAAATGGATTGCTGCTGGATTGCCTGATAATAATTCCCAAATAATTTTATCTGGGTTTTGTTCCAATATTTGGTTTATTAAATGAATGGCCGCTGGGTTTCTTGATAAATTATACCAATTAATTTTGTCTAAATTTTGTTTAATTAAATGAATGGCTGCTGGATTGAATGATAAATTAGACCAATTAATTTTGTCTTGGTTTTGTTCCAAAAGATGAATGGCTGCTGGATTGAATGATAAATTAGACCAATTAATTTTGTCTGGGTTTTGTTCCAACACTTTGTTTATTATATGAATCGCAGCTGGATTTTGTAACAACATTGCCCAATTAATTTTGTTAGGGTTTTGTTCCAACAGATGTATGGCTGCAGGATTTCCTGATAACCACCACCAAAGAATTTTGTCTGGGTTTTGTTCCAATAATTGAATGGCTGCTGGATTTCTTGATAACCCATCCCAATTAAGTTTCTCCAAAGAAATCCAAGGTCTCAGTATTTTAAATTGTTCGCTCATAGTTTAAAAACTTGTTTATATAATAAAAGATGTAACTAACAAAGATAGAAAAAGCATTTCAATTTTTTATTCTTCATAATCATCAAACTCTTCAATCCCCCACCCAGAAAAGTATTTCATATTCTTTGGATGGAATCGGTTTTGAATAATTTCTTTATTGATAGGCCATTTATGTTTAGCAATTTGTTCATAATTATAAGTGAAAATGGATGGATTTCCTGATAACTCATTCCAATCAATTTTTTCTGGATTTTGTTCTACTAGCGCTTTGCTTATTAAATGAATGGCTGCCGGATTTCTAGATAACCAATACCAATCAATTTTGTCTGGATTTTGTTCTAGAAGATGAATGGCTTTAGGATTTTCTGATAACCATAGCCAACTAATTTTGTCTGGATTTTTTTCTAGAAGATGAATGGCTGCTGGATTGCATGATAACAAATACCAATTAATTTTATCTAGGTTTTGTTCCAAAATATGAATTGCTTTAGGATTCAATGATAACCAATGCCAATCAATTTTGTCTACATTTTGTTCTAAAATATGAATGGCTGCTGGATTTGCTGATAACCGATACCAATCAATTTTGTCTGGGTTTTGTTCTAATAGATGAATAGCTGCTGGATTTCGCGATAACCAATACCAAGAAATTTTTTCTGGATTTTGTTCTAAAATATGAATGGCTGCTGGATTGGTTGATAACATACACCAATCAATTTTGTCTGGATTTTGTTCCAAAATATGAATTGCTTTAGGATTGCTTGATAACAAAGGCCAATAAATTTTGTCTAGGTTTTGTTCTAAAATATGAATAGCTGCTGAATTTTCTGATAACACACCCCAATTAAGTTTCTCCAAAGGAATCCAATGTCTCAGTATTTTAAATTGTTCACTCATTGTTTTATAAACTTAATTATATAATAAAAGATGTAAACCAATAAAGATAGATAAATGAATTCAATTTTTTTGTAAAGGTAAAGCCCCTTTCTTCCTCGTCCACCACAAATGTTCAACCACATCTCTCCAAGAAAAAAGATTTTATTTAAAATATTACACACACACTTACAATCTAATTCCATCTAGAATTAAAATCCTCCAACAAA
>Ga0209770_10000641_pt1 | contig 18761 bp, 16 predicted proteins | sample LauGreSu1BDMLBDD_2_FD_187572 | JGI IMG/M metagenome (GOLD analysis project Ga0209770, IMG submission 187572) | Freshwater lake microbial communities from Lake Michigan, USA - Su13.BD.MLB.DD (SPAdes) (version 2) | ecosystem: Environmental > Aquatic > Freshwater > Lake | place: Lake Michigan, USA...
TTCGTTTTGAGAAGTAATTCATTAACTGCGAGCAATTCTGCTGATTTCAACTCGAAGTAGTTATCAAAATGCCTTTTCGGAATAATGAGATGATGTCCGGGTGTGACCGCAAATTTATCTTGGATGACATAAGCCAAAGGATGTTCAAATACGATTTCATGCTGAACATTACAAAAAACACAGTGCTCATTCCGGTTCCCAAAGAGTTGAACTCGATTTCTAAAGTCGGTATCGTCGGTGTCGCGCTTATTTGTATTGCATTTGTAGCATAATGCTTGGTAATTAGAGAGTTCATCTGGGCCGTTCCAATTTTTTGGTACAATATGATCCACTTCGAGGGCTCTGACATCCGATGGAATTCCGCACAATTCACACACGTTGTTGGCTCTGTTCAATACCTGATATCGTATACTTCCGTCAATGGGGGACCGATTCTTTCTTCGATGGTCCCAGATCAACATTCCACGCTTTTCCTTGTATTCATTGATTTTAGTTGCACATAACTCAATGAGTTTTTGGCGTTCATCATCGGAGAGTTCTTCAAATCCGATTAGCTGGTATTCACCTCCCTCTTTCACAACGATTTGGTTGTTTCGCAGCACCTTTCCAACCATTTGGTTTACACGTTCTGTGTAGTATTCCACTTGGCTCAAGTCATTTTGCACCAAATCCAATGCAATTTCATCTGCTTTAGCTTTTCCATCATTAGAAAGCAGTTTCATTATCATGACCGGCTGATACACATGACTCATCCGCATGCGCTTGCTCAAATACTCCGCTAAGATGTGAAATTTACCCATTTGTTTAGGATTTTATCACCCCCCTCACATATTCCCTCAGCGTTGCATCGCAGACATACACGTACGTACCTTTTATGCCCCGGAGCATCATGGTGTGGTATATGTTTAGGATATAGGACCGAAGTTGTTCGGGGTCGCTGATGCCTTGTTTCCCTTTTTTGTCCTTGTAATTGCCTGGGATGATTTCTATGCGTTGCGCCTTAGCATCATAGGTTATTTCGGTTCCAAAAATGATCCCAGTGTAGTTCAGGTCATAGCCCTGTGTAGTATGGATGCATCCCACTTCTTCAAACGCATTGGGGCTATTAATCCAGTCTTCATTGGTGCTGTTCCATTTTAATGCCAACCCATCAAGTTCAATATCTGGTACATTCGCTTTTTGAGATTTCCATTCCCATGAATACCCCGATAATAAGCGGCATAAGCCGACTTCATGCTCCTTGATTCGAAGGGCTTCATACAGATCAGCAAGGGAGTCAAATAACACCAATTCGTAATCGCTCGAAGAAAAAGGTTCCTGGGCTGTTCCACCTAACAACTTATCAACAAATGAAATGTAATCAAGGCCACCTTGAACGCGCATCTGAGATTGCAATCGTAGTAATTTAGCGCTCCATTTTTGTTTGGCGAAATGGGAAGGGTTTATGTCTGATGGTTTAATGGATTGTCCTTGATCGTAGAATAAAATTTGATGCGTCGACATGTGGCAAATCCAATCAAGTTCGTTTCCTTCATGTTTGTCGAATCCCAGCCGTGCATTGGTTTCGTCGAAGCTCCCAAAGTTCGTGATGTTCTTTCGTTGCCGGAGACGGTGCGCTTCATCTACAATCAACACATCGAAATGCTTTTTTGCGGCTTCTGAAGGTCCAATCACCATGCTACTGCTTAACCCTTTGATTTGACTGAAGACTTTTTTTAACGTTTTTCGCAAGGAGGTCATGGGAACTACCAATGCAATATTGGGGTTTGGATGTGCTTTACGAAACTCAACCACATTCAATAACTCTTCAGCGTAAACATGGTCTGAATCATCAAGGTTATAAGCTTGAATGGGGGTACTTAAGAGCTTCATGAGGTAAACTGCCAAAATGGTTTTACCTGTTCCTGCGCCGCCTTCAACAAACATACACTGTTTAGAACCGAGGTTTAAGGTTTTCAGAATTTGCAGCACAGATTCATGCTGGTCGGTATTGAGTGCTTTGTAGGGACTGTATTTAAATAAATCAGAGTTATCAATGCGCTGAAGGGGATTCTTAGCATATTGTTCATTCAATAAATAACTCCAAATGTGCTGAAAGAGTTCTTTGTAGACCGGGCGTTGGTAGTAATTGTGGTCTACCAAGCCGGCGTTGGCATTCTGCAATTTGTACCGACCATCGGAGCTCATGTACTTAATAAGTTCTGATTCAACATCCAACACAGCGGATTTATTGAACTTATCGCATGAAATCACCAGAAGGTCTTGTAAGCGTTGACGGTCAGGATTACTGAGGTGTTGGTGCATGCGGTTAATGGCATTGGTTGATTCGCCAACGTAGGCCTCCCCAATTAAATCGTTTTTGATAATATAAACAATCGGCCATGCATTTTTCATGTAGGCATTTAAGGCATACTCCACCGAGCCTTCTTTAGTGAATGCGTATTTATTGATTTGAACAGAAGGAAGGAATCCATCGCTCATAAGGAATCGTAGGTTGCGAAGTAATCTTCAAATTGTTGACTATTCCGAGCAATTTCAACCGCTAGTTGTAATTTCTCCAATAATTTTTCTTTGGGGGGGAGCAGCGTTAAATATTCGGAAACCCTTATATTGCTTTTGTCCATTTGAAGAATTTCAATGTGCTCTGGATTTTTGCCTGAACAAAGAATTAGACCCACAGGCGGGTTCTCTCCTTCGTTCATTTCATATTTTTGTAGATAGCCCAAATAGAGTTCCATTTCGCCTTTGAAGGCCGCATCAAAATCTCGAATTTTTAGGTCAATCGCTACAAGAGATTTTAATTTTCTGTGAAAAAATAAAAGGTCAATATAATAATCGCGATTATCAATTTGAATGCGTTTTTGACGAGCGAGAAAAGCAAAATCAGATCCCAATTCACTAATGAATTTTTGAAGATTCACGAGGATGGAAGATTCTAAATCTTTTTCGCTGTAGGTATCTTTAAGTTCAAGAAAATCCAAGATGTAGGGATCGCGAAATACAAGGTTGTCGGATAACTTTTTCTCATTTTTCAGTGCATTAAGTTCTTTCTTAATCAGTTCATCTGGTTTTTTGCTGATGGCGGTGCGTTCGTAAAGCATGGATTGAATTCTCTCACGAAACATGCGTACGCTCCATGTTTCAACTTGACACATTTCAATGTAGAAGGTACGTTTTAGCTCATCTTCAATATATAAGATTTCCTTAAAATGCGACCAACTTAATTGTCTACACAGTGTAGAGACAATTTCGTGATCCGAGAAAATTTCTGAAAAGCGTATACAATGACGCAAATGTTTTTCACCCCAACCGCTTCCAAATTGCTGGGTTAGGTGCTTGCTTGCGTTTTTAATTACTTGCTTTCCGTAAGCTGCCCGGTCACCATTTAATATTTCTTTTTGAATTCTTAGACCAACTTGCCAATAAACTAAGGTGATGGTGCTGTTTACGGATAGAAGTATATTATTCCTACCAGATTGAATAATTTGATTTAACTCGTCTAATAAAAGCTGATGTTGAATTTCGTTTTCGCTCATAACTCCGTATACTTCTGGGCACTGCCTTTGGCTTTTTCTACCGGGTACTTTTCGTTGTTTTTGGCGATTTTATCGAGCACCAATTGCTTGACATCCAACTCATGTTTTTCAGCTAAAAGGAGTGCATAGGCGAATACATCGGCTAGTTCTTCCTTTAATTTTTCTTTATCGACGGCTTCAGAGGCGGCGGAATCTTTCCACAGGAACAGTTCATTGAGTTCTGCCGCTTCAATGGAAAGGGCAACGGCTAAATTTTTGGTATCATGAAACTGTGCCCAATCGCGGGCATCCCTAAACTGCACTAAGGCATCCATTAATTCACGAAATTCACTCATGGGTTAAAGGTATAAATTTTCATTATAAATCTCCTCCACGGGCCTCAGGTCGTTTACTTCTACTTCGAGCACGTAGCGGTCGAGTATGGAGTGAATGTTCCATAAAGTTCTATTTAGGTATTGATACTCCAGCGTTACCATTTTTGGTTAACGACCTATTTAAAACGCTTAAAATCAATCTGATTACCGTTTCCATTTCTTCCGGTTTGCTTGCTGCTGTGAATAAGGTCAACGCTGCTAAGGCATCATCGCTAATTGTTTTGTGGCCATCTGGAGTATAAAGTAAATTATTTGCTTTCAGAAAGAGGAGAAAACAGGCCGCAGCAATGCGTTTATTTCCGTCGGTGAAGGCGTGGTTCTTGGTAATTAGATACAGTAAAACAGCGGCTTTCTCCTCTACAGAACGATAAAAATCTTGATGGTCCATTCCTTTTTCGATTTGACGAATGGCACTTTCAAATCCCTTATCTTTTTTTATTCCGAAGATTGGTGATTTAAATTCTGTTTTCATCGACTCAATCAATTCATAATACGCATTGAGCTTTGGGTATTCTATGTTGGAATCGGTTAATCCGTTCTTATCAAGATTTTCATTGTCGTAATCGTCCAAGAGCGTTAATCCTTTCGAGAATTCTGTTAACCAGTCTAACTCCAAACCTTCTGATTTCTCGTCGACAACCCGGCTTAAGATCCGAATACCTGATTTGAGCACTTCGATATTTTGCCCAAGTTGCTTAAGGCGTTCTTCATTAATGGCTATTCCTCTTGTTATAAAATCATTGATCCGTTGGGTTGCCCATTGTCGGAATTGGGTGCCGCGTATGGAATTCACACGATAGCCCACGGAAATAATTACATCCAAATTATAGTGAATTCGTTCGCGTTCTACTTGTCTTGTCCCCTCTTTCTGAACTGTTCGGAAATTCCGAACGGTTGCACCTTGATCCAATTCTCCTGATTGAAAAATATGTTGAATGTGCTCACTAATATTGGCTTTACTTGAATCAAATAATTCAACCAGTTGGGATTGCGTGAGCCAAATGGAGTCATCCACCAAACGAACATGGAGTTCAGGGCTACCATCGGATGATTTAAATATTTCAATTTGATTGTTCTCCATTCTAGGTTGTTGAATTAATAGTTCATCTATGTACTTTGGATGAATGAGCTGACTTACATTACTCCTCATCTAAAGATAACCATTTTTATGAAGTTAACGAGGAGAAACCATCCCCTCCACGGGCCTCAGGTCGTTTACTTCTACTTCGAGCACGTAGCGGTCTAGTTTGGAGTGGTAGCTCGTAAACGGTGCAATGAGGGGGTAGCGGTCTTTGAGCAGCAGAAATTCTTTGAAGGAGAGTTCCAAGCGCAGGGGGTATTTTTTTCCAGCGAAGGCAAAGCCAAACACATCGGGGATTTGCTGTTCGTGGAGCGTTTCGTGTTTAAATAAGGTTCCGGTGTATTCCACTGAGCCAATGCGGTCAATGTTATAGGTTTTATTTTTTTGAGTACTGGGTTCAAAGGCCATCACGGTGTGGTAGTTTTCGGTGAAGCCAAAGGGTTCCACGAGGCGGTCGGAAATGCTTTCGGAGTTGATGGATTGGTATTTTTTGAGCACCACTTGTTCTTTATTCATCATGGCCTTCGTTAGGCGTTCCACGGCTTTGCCGTTCTTAGCATGGAGCAGGTGGGTGGCCACCATCGGGAGTTCAGAACCCCTATAGATTTTGCTGAGCAAGGAATCCTTCAATTTGGAAGATTTTCCGGTACTTAACACCAACGATTTAAGGAGCTGTGCTTCTTCCGGTGTAAAGTAAATGCCATCAGTTGGCTGCTGTTCGATGTAGTAGCGTTGGTTGTGGTCTTTGTGGAGGTCAAACCCGCATTCTCGGAGCAGGTCGAGGTAGCGGTACACGGTGCGTTCGGTGGAGTCGAGAAAGGTAGCGAGTTGATTAATGGTTTTATGAGGAGCTTCTTGCAGGTAGCTAATGAGTTGCAGCACGCGCAAGATCTTGTGTTGGTTGAGCATGGGGTAGGGTTTGGGCAAAGAACAAAAAAATGATTTACATCCACAACTTTTTGACCCGAGCTGTCAGGGGAAAGTTTGTGAAACCTCTGGGTGTGCCCTTCGATACGTCCTTCGGACTACTCAGGGACCATAGCACCCAGAGGAGAATCATAATAATTAAACAAGCACCAAAGGCAAGGAGTTTACGGCATCCACCTAAGCCATGCTTCGGTGGTAAATCTTGGATGTTTCGGAATCATCGCCAACCTGAACCTTCATAAGTAATTTCTTGAGCGACTGTTTTACTAGCAAGAGAGACGAACTAAGGCTTGGGTAAGACCTTACCGAGTACAACGAGCGTAAGGTTACCATGAAGTAGCTTGCGCCTCCGCCGTGGCGGAGCGGAAGATCACTGAAATGGTCAAGCCTTAGGAGTAAATCGTAGCGTATAAAACCCGTCGCGTATATTTTTTGCTTTTCCACGGACCCTGAGTAGGCCGAAGGACGTATCGAAGGGTAAGTGGAAAAAGTTTGGGAGTTTTTGTACTTGTATTGAGTTAATCGAAATATCAAGACAAAAGAAAGGTTCACTGACCCATCCTGTCATACCAATTTCATTAATGACTTGGGTTGTCAATCGGGGAGAGTAGGTTTGTGGTCCTATTAAATTCTAACAAATGATGAAATCTATCTTTTTAGCATGCACATTTAGCTTAGTGTGTTTTATATATGTTGGGCAGGAAATTAAGTTTTATGCAGAAATACCGAGTTATCGTATTGAATTAGATAGTTCATCCAATGAATATTTCCTCAAAAAACAATACCGGAAAATTCCTGTAATGGATAATGTTAAAACTCCAGGAACGGAATTAGGATTGTATTATAAGCACCATACCAAAGGGCTAATTATGGTATGCTCCGGAGGATTACTTTCAGGCGCATCTTTCGGAATTATCAGCAGCGATGTAAAAAGCAGCAATGTATTTCCTAAAACGGGAGTCGTTCTGGGACTTGCTTTATCACTAACTGGATTGGGATTTATGTTGGAGGCACCAATCCATATCAAGAGGGCTTCTATAATACTTAATGCAAATGGTGTGGGATTCAAATATAATCTCTGAAGATTGTCAATAGTTCGGTTGCATTGACCCATCCTGTCATGCCAATTTCAGCAATGACTTGGTTTGTCAATCGGGGAGGGTAGGTTTGTGGTCTTATTAAATTAACCTTTTAACTTTTATACTATGCTTGGTGCTATTCCTAATCCTAAAAAATCGTTGGTAATTGATTTCTCAATTGACAAATTGAAATCTACAGTGGAATTTATTCCTTTATTGAATAACAAATACAAATTAACATCAAAAAATGAAGTGTTAAATACGTTTACGTTTGAAGCACTCGAATTTTTAAGCCTTGGTGTTTATGCTGATATTTCCCTTTCGCGTCAAGACGAATCAAGAACTGAATTGACGATTGAAATTAGAAGAAAGGTTGGTGCTTTCGATCAGGCTCATGAAGTTTCAAAAGCCAATGATCACATTGCTGCCTTATTTGATTTAATTTCCAGATGTGTAGTTTTGACAGAAGCTCAAATTACTGAACTTGAAACCCGTAAGCAAAATACTCCACAGAAAAAAGGTTGTATGGTGGCTATACTCATTACAGTCGGAAGTTTAGTAGGAGGGGGAGTAATTTATTCGTTAGCTTAATATACGGCAGAATCAGGAACCGAACCCGAAAAATACTATCTTTTAATTAAAGCGGTCCCTGAGCCTGTCGAAGGGCCGCTTTCCCCACAACTCTTCCCTTCGATCAAAGCGCATCGTTTGATGGGCACCCACCGCGCTGTAATTGATGTTGCGTTCGTTTAAGGAAGTTCTCAAAGCCTTCAAATATCCTTGTCGAGCCACACCAAAGGTTCGTAATCCAAGGGATTGATTGAAGCGCGTGATTATTGCATCGTCGCTCAGGGGTTCGAGGTTTTAAAAAATAAAATCGTAATAGTCGGTTGGTGTCATGGTGTTTTACAAAAGCATATTAAAATGATTGCTTTTCGCTAATTTACTGAATAACAGTTTATTAACGCTCATTTGAATTTTTTTTGGTGCTGGAAATAAAATAACTGCGGTTTTTTCAAACTTCGCAGGTCGGAGGGGAGGGTTAGCTACGCTGAACCCGAACCCATTTTTGTAGGATTTAGATAGGTTCGAGCATATTCAAAACAATCGAAATTATTTGGAGAGTTCAATCTTCAATTTCTTCCCTTTCACTTTTTCGTGGCGAATTGTTGCAAGCAGCGATTTTACTTTGTCCCTTTTCACAGCAGCATAAGCCGAAAAATCAAGCACCGTAATCAATCCAATTTCTTCTTTTAATAGATTTCCTTTTTGACCTAAAAATCCTACGATGTCGATTTTATTGATTTTGTCTTTTTTTCCTCCACTGAAATACAAGGTCACAAAAGGACTTTCAACGGGATGTGGAAGGTTGGTTGGTAAGTTGAATGCTGATCTTGGAACTTCCAAATAATCAGGGGTGTTTTCGTCTTTGTTGAGCAATAAGTAGGAAGAACCATTCGATTTCATGCGTGCCGTACGACCGTTTCGATGAATAAATGCTTCTTCGCTGTGGGGAAACTGAAAATGAACCACGTGTTGAATTTCAGGAATGTCCAAACCGCGTGAACCTAAATCGGTACAAATCAAGGTATGAAAGCTGCCATTTCGAAACTGAATTAACGCTCGTTCACGCTCGTCTTGTTCCATTCCTCCGTGGTAAATAATGGAATCGTAACCCTTGTCGAGCAACTGATTATGAACCGATTCCGTAGCTTCTCTGAAATTGCAAAACACAATCGTTAATTCTCCACTGAACGAACAAAGTAACTCAAAAAGCTTTTCGAATTTATTGCTATTTCGAACAGGATAATTCCAAAAAGTAATCGCCGGATCTTCTGAATTTGCTAAATGATTTACGATTTCAGGATTGCGAAACGATAAATAATCAGGGAATTCTTTGTGTTCCGTGGCTGAAACCAAGGTTGTAAAAACCATGCCACCCAATTGTTGATAAATGAATTTAATCTGATCTTCAAAACCAAATTCCAAACTTTTATCATATTCATCCACAACGAATTGCGTAACGTGTGATAAATCCAGGGTATTTCTAGCAATGTGGTCGCAAATTCTTCCGGGTGTACCAATAAGTACGGCGGGAGCTTCTTTTAAGCTTTTCTTTTCTACCGCGATGGAATGACCGCCATAGCAAGTCAATACTTTAAAATTCGTTTTCATGGAACGAAAAACACCTTCAATTTGAATGGCTAATTCCCTTGATGGCGCTACAATTAACGCCTGAATTTCTTTGGAGCTTGAATTGAGTTTTAAAAATAAGGGCAATAAAAAGGCTAACGTTTTTCCGGTACCCGTTTGTGAAAGAATCATCAGGTTGCGCGCAGATTCGCTTTTACTTAGCGTTTCTTGCTGTAAGGCATTTAGTTCTAAAAATCCAATATTGGAGAGAATGGAAGATACCTGTTGTTTTGAACGCATGTTGCAAAGATACGGGGAGTTAAAGAATTATACGGTGACCTATTCTCTAACAGGTTGTTGGGGATTTGGAGAGGTTTCAATGGGTTAATAATTGGTAACTAAATAACTAAGATATTCATTTAGTTTCGTTGCCAAGTAATACGGCATGTTCATCAAAAAATATGTTTTACCGCTTCTTGTTGTATGTTTTTCGATGTTAAATTTACCTGAATACATTCGAACAGCATAAGGATGAGGTGCCCCTTCAATAAATTGGTGCAATGATTTTAGTTTACCTTCTTTACCTGATTTTATCTCAATTGGAATAACCATCGTATTGAATTGTACCACAAGGTCTACCTCAGCTGAAGATTGATTCTTTTCGCGTACCCAAAAGATCGGTTTTACTGATTTTGATGTATTTAAAGACATCAGTTCCTGCGCCACTAAATGTGGAATGATCGCTCCTTTGTAGGCATTATTCAAATCTTCCATGGCAAGCATTTCGGCCTGAATGTTTAATTCATGATTAATGAGTCCAGTATCCAGAAATTGAAGCCTAGGAGATTTTTTCATATCCGGAAGTATAGGTGGAGAAGTGTCTGTGGTTGGGTAGATAAGTTGCATTACCTTGGCGTCATCGAGATTTCGAAATGCTTCCCCGACTTCCCTTGATCGGTAATTCGAGTTTCCGAAATTTTGAAACTTAATTCTGGAATCTAATCCCAAATGAGCAGTAGACATGATATGTCTGATTATTCGCGCTTCTGAATTGTTGGCCGCATATTTAACAACATCCTCTTTATACGTTTCCCAAATACTTTCGTAAATAGGTGGTAAATTCGCGATATTGTTTGTTTCAACATATTTTCTTACCACTTCAGGCATTCCGCCGATAATTGCATACCGATTAAATAAATCCAACAAAGTCTTATGTGCAACCTCGCGTATTGGTACCGTATTCAGTTCTTCCACTGCGTTAGACTTTTTGATAGCACTAAGAAACTCAGGAAAATTAATGGGAAACATATACAACATATTGACCCTGCCAACTGGAAAACTTTTGATTTTTCGCATGGTATGTTCGAGTAGTGAACCAGCCGCAATTACATGAATTTCAGGTTCCATTTCATAGAAATACCGTAACATTGAAATCGCTTCTGGTGTTTCTTGAATTTCATCTATAAAAACAATTGTATCTCCTTTTTCGGATGCTATAATATTGTGTGATATAAATAGCGCTTCAACGATGGTGTGTACATTTTCGAACTCTGTAAAGAACCGTCTGTCTTCTACCTTCTCCAAGTTTAGAAGGACGCTGTTCTTATAGCTTTTTGCAAATTGATGGATTAGGGTTGTTTTACCAACTTGCCTTGCTCCTCTTAAAATCAAGGGCTTCCGATCGGAACTGTTTTTCCATTTTAAAAGGTCCCTAAAAACATGCCTGTCTATATTCATTGTGAGTTTGTCTTAATAACAAATGTAACAAAATAAAGGTAAAACAATAAAATAAATGTAATGTAGTATGGGTTAATTTTCACTTTAATTGTAACAAAGCAAGGGAAATAACAAGCTGGATCAAAGAATGAATTTATTATTAAAAATCCTGCTTCGCTAACGCTTCGCGGGGTTGTAAAAGACCTGCTTCGCTAACGCTTCGCAGGACAAATCCCTAAGAACTCATACAATCACAATCGTTACGACAGTGAATAATTTGGATTTAAATGCTATCTTTAGATTTATGAATCAAAGGAAACCGAACCTTACGTTTACCTGTTCGAAAAAATTCAGTGATATGACTCCCGATGCTACGGGTAGGTTTTGTACAGACTGTAAGATCTCAGTCAAGGATTTCAGGACCTTAAATGCAGAGGAAATTGAACATGAGATTACAAAAGATGATTCTGAACATCGTTGCGGTAATTTTTATGCGGAACAATTAGATAAACCCTTTGGGAATTGGAAGGATAATATAATCACTTGGTACCAAACGGTTCAGGCATCGAGCTATCGGTACCGTGTATTAAAGCCCATGATGTTGTTCTTGGTATCCTCGCTGCTTATATTAACTGGTTGCCGGAGTCGTCAACTCGCGGGTGCTTATGCCTATGATACGGATTCAAAAGATCAAGGGGTAAAACATAAAAAGGAGCTTAAGCAGGAGAAAACTAAAACCACAAAGAATTATCGATAGATGGATTCGGAGGGGAGGAACTAATTTTAAATTAAAATGAGATGAGCAGTCTAAGCTAGTTAAAATTCAATTCTTTGAATATGAAGGTTAATTCCTCTCGAATAAAACTTGTATTCGTACCGATCTTCTTTTGGGTTACATTTTTTGACTTTTCCCAATCGGAGTCAATAGTAATTAACCCTTCTTTTATCTATATGCATGTCCATGATGTAGTAGACACTGCAGTTTCTTCTTATACTCCTTTTGGGTGTACCACAAAATCCTATAAATTCGATGTTGATCAAAATAATGTTACTGACTTTACGCTAACCACTTCATGTTACATGGGGGGATCTGGAGGTTATAATAAAATAACATTAAGTTCATCTGACAGCAGTTACTTTGCGATTGATACGAATGTAATTGATACAATTGGATCCATTGTTGCGGGCCAAATTGTATATAATCCGGCGTATTTTTCGTTGGTTAAAGCATTTGAGTGGAATGATTCCATTAAAATGGAACAATGCAATCAGCAAACGGTACAGAATATTGTGGATTACTCTTATGGTAATTATCCCAGTTTTATCAGTTATCATTCCATGGATTCATGGATATCCGGAGACCATTACATTGGGTTTAGAAAGCAAATTAATGGCATCAATCACTTGGGTTGGATAAAGTTATCGGTATCAAATTACAACCAATTCGTTGTTAAGGAATACGCCTTAAGTTTTTTAGATTCCCCGATTAAAATATATCCCAATCCTGTAGTTGACAATGTAACAATACAATGTGGTTATTTGGAAAACTCGGATTTTAAGGTATACAATCTTTTAGGGGAAATTGTCCTTCAAAGCAAATTAGTAAAAGGTTTGAATCAGATTGATTTAAGTGAATTGCGTCATGGTGTGTATTCTCTTCAAGTTTCAGGGTTGGATTATTTGATTCGAAAACAAATTGTTAAGTTGTGATTTTTAAGTTTTAGGATACTTTGTGATCGATAATCTGTTTGGGAGGGTTAGCTGCGCTGAACCCATGCACTAACGTGCAATGGATGAACGTAATAAATTTCTGAGTTTTCTGTGTTTGGTTTGTTGATCAAAGAAATCTCTTATTCGAAAAAGCTTTTCCGGAGCCGGATTTTAAGTATTTTTCGAAATTAAAGGCTTTGTATTTATCGGAAAAGGCAATGTAGGTTATTAGCGATACTGGTAGCCTTGTAGCTGTGTATTTCACTTCTTTGTTGGCATGCCTTTTTAATCGTTCTTGGATATTTTGTGTACAGCCTGTATAAGTTGAATTATATGAGCATTTTAGGAGATAAACGTATTGCATTGGAAATGTATGAGCGGTCCAAAACGTAAGTGAATAGATAAAATTGTCCTGCTTCGCTAAAGCTTCGCAGGACAAAACCCAAAGAATCTACAACAAACAATATCGTTCTGCTTCGCTAAAGCTTCGCAGGACAAATCCCTATGAACCTAAATGAAATAAATCCTGCTTCGTTTTGCAAACTTCGCAGGATGATAAAAGTTCGGCTTCGCTCAAGCTTCGCAGGACAAAACCCAAAGAATCTACAAGAAATAAATCCTGCTTCGCTAACACTTCGCAGGATGAAAAAAGCCCTGCTTCGTTTTACAAACTTCGCAGGGCGGAGGTGGAGTCGGAGGGGAGGGTTAGCTGCGCTGAACCCGTGCACTAACGTGCAATGGATCAAAAAGCTTCATCGTAATCCGATGTTGTCTTTTTTTGCTTTCACAAATTCGAGGACGAGTCCTCGTTTGTGTCCACAAAAAAAGCCACTCCAAAGGAGTAGCTTTTTGATCAGAGTGGAGTCGGAGGGGTTCGAACCCTCGTCCAAACAATGGGAATTCAAGCTTTCTACATGCTTATTTCCTGATTGGTTTTCGATCCGAGATTGGACAGGAACACCCGGTCACGGACTTAGCCACTGAGTTCTCGTAACCGCTTAGTAGCCTCGCGTTTACCAGCCCGATGGGATGAACCTTCGATTGGTATGCGAAACGGGCCGTCGCCTACCGAAGGTACTTGTTCAACCTACTGTGCTTCAGTTGAATTAAGCCAACTAACATTCCGTTAATTAAGCAGCAAGTGCGTATGACGTATTGTCAATTATTGTTCGTGATAAGATATTATAGAGGTTCACCACAACCCTCTGCATGCTGACACCTGACTGCCGCTATCGCTGTCAAATCCAATGTCGACCCCAAAGAACGTTTTGCCCGAAAGCAACGCTGTAAAGTTACGTGCTTTTGGTCAGCATATAACAGGATTTCATCGGATTTCGTTAATTTTAGGAAAACTAAGTACCGATTTATGTCATATTCATACCAACTGCAGACCTTTCAACAATACCAAGAGGCTTATCAAAAAAGCGTAGACAATCCTGAAGATTTTTGGGCATCCATCGCCGCGAATTTTCAATGGAAAAAACCATGGGATAAGGTCCTTAACTGGAATTTTTCCGACCCTACCGTTCGCTGGTTTGATGGAGCGCAACTCAACATTACTGAAAATTGCCTAGACCGTCATTTGGCTACCCAGGGGAATACCACGGCCATTCTTTGGGAATCTAATAATCCCAATGAAGCCTCTCGCGCTATCTCCTATACGGAACTCCATCACTTAGTGAATCAATTCGCTCGGGTACTGCTCAATCATGGGGTACAAAAAGGCGACCGCGTATGCCTCTACATGGGAATGATTCCAGAATTAGCCATTGCCACCTTGGCCTGCGCGCGCATTGGAGCCATTCATTCCATTATTTTCGGTGGGTTTTCTGCACAAGCCATTGCAGATCGAGTTGCAGATGCTGGCGCTTCCTGCATCGTAACCTGCGACGGAGCCTACCGCGGAGCAAAAGATATCCCCTTGAAATCGGTCGTGGACGAGGCTTTGAAATCTGCCAACTCCGTGGCATCTGTGATCGTTTATGAGCGCACCAAGACGGCCTGCGCCATGCAAGAAGGACGCGATTTTTGGTGGCATAACGAAATGGAACGGGTAGCAAACGATGGAAATTGGAATGTACCCGCAGAAGCCATGGAAGCAGAAGATCCTTTGTTTATTCTGTATACCTCGGGCTCTACGGGCAAACCGAAAGGCGTAGTGCATACGACAGCAGGATATATGGTCTGGGCCAATTATACCTTCGTAAATGTGTTTCAGTACATACCCGGACAGGTGCATTTTTGTACCGCAGATATTGGTTGGATCACCGGGCATAGTTACATCATTTATGGTCCCTTGAGTGCGGGTGCTACTTCGCTTATGTTTGAAGGCGTCCCCACCTGGCCCGATGCAGGAAGGTTTTGGGAAATCGTGGAAAAACACAAGGTTGATATACTTTATACGGCACCTACGGCCATTCGAAGTTTAATGGGATTCGGTACGGATTTCATTGAAGGAAAGGATTTGAGTTCCTTGAAGGTGCTCGGTTCGGTGGGTGAACCCATCAATGAAGAGGCGTGGCATTGGTACGATGACAACATCGGTAAGAACAATTGTCCCATCGTGGACACGTGGTGGCAAACCGAAACCGGAGGCATCATGATTTCCAACTTGGCAGGAGTAACCCCGTCCAAACCATCCTATGCCACCTTGCCTTTACCTGGGATTCAACCCTGTTTAGTAGACGACCAAGGTGTGGAGATTGAGGGAAATGAAGTCAATGGGAACTTGTGCATTAAATTCCCTTGGCCGGGCATGATTCGCACCACCTACAACGACCACGAGCGTTGCCGTCAAACCTATTTCTCGGTGTATAACAACTTATACTTCACAGGAGACGGGTGCTTGCGCGATGCGGAAGGAATGTATCGCATTACGGGTAGGGTAGATGATGTATTGAATGTGAGCGGTCACCGCATTGGAACAGCCGAAGTGGAGAATGCCATCAACATGCATGATCGCATCATTGAAAGTGCCGTGGTAGGCTTTCCGCACGACATCAAGGGTCAAGGCATTTATGCCTACGTGATTTTGGATGGCGGAAGCTACGACGAAAAAACAATCCAAACGGAGGTATTGGCTTCGGTTACAAAGGAAATCGGCCCCATTGCGAAACCTGATCGCATCCTGGTGGTACCGGGATTGCCTAAAACACGGAGTGGGAAAATCATGCGCAGAATTTTGCGAAAGATTGCCGAAGGGGATGTTTCCAATTTAGGGGATACGAGTACCTTGTTAGACCCTGGCGTGGTGGATGAGATCATACTCCGCGCTAAAGGATGATTAGAATTCTCTTAGCGGGTATTTTATTACTTCTTGGGGTTCGCTTATCGGCTCAGCAAGAAATCACCGTTGAATCCATCGATTTTTGGAAACCGGTAGCCGATACCTTTTCGTATTTCAATCATCAAGATTCCTTGCGAGCGAGCTATTCGTTACCTCCATCGTTCAAAAAGCCATCCACGTGGTTAGAAGCCCAAAAAGAATATCGCTTTTATAGCTCGAACGATACGCTTGGATTTTCTTTAGATAGCGTGCTTCATATCATCGATTCTGAAAAGAAGTTTTGGAGATTATGTGCTGCAAAAACGTGGTGTTTCGCCCATCCATCGGAGGTGTTCCCACATTTAATTTGTCGCCTTTCCAATAAAACTAAAATTGGCCTGGTGAATACCGCCGATTTAATCATTTGGGATCGCATTCGAAGCGGTGAGCTTAAATTCTACGGCCATGGAGGAGGGATGCAAGAGGATATATTCACGGTTGCTGGACGAGTCTCATGGATTCTAAATTGGATGACTGGTGAAAACTTTGCCTCTGTGGGTATTGAATTGACACCCGCATTGGCCCATGAATATCAAGCAGCTTGGGTTCGGTATATTGAAACAAATTCACAGTAGTATAAGCGTGGCCTTCGATACACTCCTTCGGAGCACTCAGTCCACGGGTTTAGCAGGCTGAGTAGTATGCCGTGGCATACGTATCGAAGCCTGCGGTAATGGTAATGTGGCCTTCGGTACACTCCGCCTTTGCGGACCACTCAGTCCACGGTGGGATTTATTGAGTTGGCCCTAAAGATTTTCTTGGCAGCATATTTCAAGCTTGGATATTCTCCATCAATTAGGGCTTGTTTCTTTTTTCTTGTCCAACCCTGAATTTGTTTTTCACGGTAATAAGCAAAATCAATTCGTTGGTATATTTCAAAGTAAACCAACTGAACTGGACCGTAACGCTTCGTGTGATTCGCTCCGTTTCCCGTTTCATGTTCATGTAATCTTCTTATTAAATTTTTCGTACTCCCAACGTACAACGTTCCGTTTGCACATTTGAGAATATACATGAATCCCGCCATAAAAACTTTTGAATAGAGAACAACGAAAGCTTCTTAAATTATTGTGCGTTGTATTCAAGCAGGCTGAGTAGTATGCCGTGGCATACGTATCGAAGCCTGCGGTAAAGGTGACGTGGCCTTCGATACACTCCTTCGGAGCACTCAGTCCACGGGGAGATTAAGCAGGCTGAGTAGTATGCCGTGGCATACGTATCGAAGCCTGCGGTAATGGCAATGTGGCCTTCGGTACACACCGCCTTTGCGGAGCACTCAGTCCACGGGGAGATTAAGCAGGCTGAGTAGTATGCCGTGGCATACGTATCGAAGCCTGCGGTAAAGGTGATGTTGCATTCGATACACTCCGCCAAGGCGGACCACTCAGTCCACGGGGAGATTAAGCAGGCTGAGTAGTATGCCGTGGCATACGTATCGAAGCCTGCGGTAATGGAAATGTGGCCTTCGATACACTCCGCCTTTGCGGACCACTCAGTCCACGGGGGGATTTAGTAGGCTGAGTAGTATGCTGAGTAGTATGCCGTGGCATACGTATCGAAGCCTGCGGTAATGGGAATGTGGCCTTCGATACACTCCACCAAGGCGGACCACTCAGTCCACGGGGAATAAAAAAGGGGCCGAAGCCCCTTTTCTGTTAACAGCAGTAAGTTAGGTTTTTACTGTTTGATGATCGTGAATATTCGCTGAGTATTCAACGTACTTATTCGAACGGTATAGCTTCCTCTTGCGAGATTTTCTAGCGCTATAGTTTTCTCTTGACCGTCCATGTGCGTGACGGAAATTAATCGTCCCTCAGCACTATAGATTTCAATATACGCAGAAACACTTTCGCTTGATTTCAGGGTAATGACCTGGTCAAACGGATTAGGGTAGAGGTTGAAATAGAAGTTTCCTTCCTCCAATCCTGAGCATGGTTCGTTGATTACAATGATATCATCGCTAGCACTGCACCCGAAACCATCGGTTACGGTTACGGTGTAGGTTCCTGCAGCGGAAAAGGTGGTTTGCTGCGTGTTGCTTCCGTTACTCCATGTATAACTTAGGTTAGGGTTGCCGTTAGCCGAAATAGTCACCGGGAAATCGCTGTCGCATACTGTCGTGTCAGGGCCTGCACTTACCGATGGTAAGGCATTCACGGTGACGGTTACCTGCGCGGTATTCGAACATCCGTTTGCATTGGTTCCAGTCACAGTATACGTTTGCGTTGCAGCAGGGGTGAAGGCCACTCCGTTGCTTACACCGTTGTTCCATGTGTAGGAATTAGCACCTGAACCGTTCAGCGTTACCGCCGTTCCTGCACACACCGTTTGGTTTTGCCCTGCACTTACGGTAGGTAATGCATTCACCGTTACGGTTACCTGCGCCGTATTCGAACATCCGTTTGCATTGGTTCCAGTCACAATATAGGTTTGCGTTGCAGCAGGGGTGAAGGCCACTCCGTTACTTACACCGTTGTTCCATGTGTAGGAATTAGCACCTGAACCGTTCAGCGTTACCGCCGTTCCTGCACACACCGTTTGGTTTTGTCCTGCACTTACGGTAGGTAATGCATTCACCGTTACGGTTACCTGCGCGGTATTCGAACATCCGTTTGCATTGGTTCCAGTCACAGTATACGTTTGCGTTGCAGCAGGGGTGAAGGCCACTCCGTTGCTCACACCGTTGTTCCATGTGTAGGAATTAGCACCTGAACCGTTCAGCGTTACTGCCGTTCCTGCACACACCGTTTGGTTTTGTCCTGCAATTACGTTAGGTAATGCATTCACGGTGACGGTTACCTGCGCGGTATTCGAACATCCGTTTGCATTGGTTCCAGTCACAATATAGGTTTGCGTTGCAGCAGGGGTGAAGGCCACTCC
>Ga0209770_10000642_pt1 | contig 18759 bp, 19 predicted proteins | sample LauGreSu1BDMLBDD_2_FD_187572 | JGI IMG/M metagenome (GOLD analysis project Ga0209770, IMG submission 187572) | Freshwater lake microbial communities from Lake Michigan, USA - Su13.BD.MLB.DD (SPAdes) (version 2) | ecosystem: Environmental > Aquatic > Freshwater > Lake | place: Lake Michigan, USA...
GCATTTTCAATTGAAGGCAAGGGCGATCTACAAGTTATTCAAGAAGCTAGCCGTGTTGCAGCAATGTTCTTACAAGATGCATCTGGTCTTGTTCGCACAGAAGCTGAAATGGGCGACATGATCATGTCAATCAAGTGCGGAGAGTCAGATACAACTTCTGGACTTGGCTCATGCCCAACAACATCAGAGGCAGTTGACCGCTGGGTTGAAGCCGGCGGAACTGTTTTCTTTGGAGAAACTTCTGAGCTAACGGGTGGCGAGCACCTCATTGCAGAGCGTTGTATTGATGCTGCTACACGCGACCTATTCCAGTTGACATATGACAACTACATCAAGGTTATTGAAGCAACTGGCGCAAACCTTCTTGGCTCACAGCCAACACAAGGAAATATTGCTGGTGGTTTAACAACTATTGAAGAAAAGGCACTTGGAAACATTGCAAAAACAGGATCGGTGCCTGTTGTTGGTGTTCTAACACCTGCACAAATGCCTGATCCTGCAAAGCCTGGCTTGTACTTCATGGATTCATCATCTGCTGCAGCAGAGTGCGTAACTCTGATGGCTGCAGGTGGCGCTGTAATCCACTTGTTCCCAACAGGACAAGGAAACGTTATTGGTAACCCAATCGTTCCGGTATTGAAGCTCACTGCAAATATCAAAACAGCAAAGTCAATGTCTGAGCACATCGACCTTGATGTTTCTGGAGTGCTTCGCTACGAATACGACATGACTAAGGCTGGCGACATGATGATGGATGTCATTTATGACACTGTTAATGGTCGTCTATGTAAGGCTGAAGTTATGGGTCACCGCGAATTCACATTCACGAAGTTGTTCATTTCAGCATAATGATTCTGATTTCAGAAGATGTATGGGGAGCTCCCTTCCAAAAACTGGAAGGGAGTTTTCCCATTACTCGCAATGATGATTTGTGGAGTAATCCTGAAGAGCTCAAAGTTTCATTAAAAGATGTAACCGCATTAGTAGTTCGCAATCGCACAAAGGTAACTGCAGAAATAATTGCAGCGGCACCAAAACTAAAGGTGATTGCGAGAGCCGGTGTTGGATTAGACAATATTGATATTAAAGCTGCAGATGCAGCTGGCGTTGTTGTGGTCGCCGGACTTGGTGCAAACGCAGTAAGTGTTGGTGAGTTAACTCTTGGACTTGCTTTAGCTTTACTTCGTAATGTTCCGGGCCATGATGTGGCAACACGTGATGGTGGTTGGGTGCGCACACCTGGCCGCGAACTATCAGGTCTTACCTGGGGCCTTCTTGGTTGCGGTGCAACAGGTCTTGCAACTGCCAAACTGCTACAAGGATTTGGCTGTTCAGTAATCGGATATGACCCATATGCAAAGAATTTATCAAACATTGAGTTAACAACCTTTGATGATGTTTTAAAGCGCAGTGATGTTGTAAGTATTCACATGCCATCGACTGCAGAGACAAATGGAAGCATCAATGCCACCTCATTGGCATTGATGAAGCCAGATGCGATCATCGTCAACGTTGGACGCGGAGAAGTGATTAACGAGGCTGATTTAATGGCAGCCCTGAAGGCTAAAACCATTGCTGGGGCAGCACTTGATGTGCGAGCACAGGAGCCACCTGTAAAGGGCGAAATGGAGACAATTCCTAATTTGATTCTGACACCTCACGTGGCTGGAATTACTAAAGAAAGCCAACTGCGTATCAACCAAATTCTTACTTCAAATATTGAACTCGTTCTAAACTCTAAGCCTGCTACTCACGCAGTGGGTGCTTTAAAGGAAAGCAGCAACTAAATGCCTCAGTTAACTGTTGGTTCGGCAATAGATAAAGCAACTTCTTTGTTGGAAGCAGCAGGGGTCCCTTCTCAAGATGCAGCAACAACTGCGCGTTGCATAGTTGCCAGTGATCGCTGGGGGATTGGCAGTCATGGCTTAATGCGTTTGCCTTTTTATCTTTCTCGTTTACAAGCAGGTGGAATCAATCCAAAAGCCCAACTAAAGATAGTTACCGACTTACCAAGTCTTGTTGTCTTTGATGGTGATGACGGACTCGGTCATTGGCAGCTACAAAAAGCTGCCGAAGTAGCATCAGAGCGCGCACTAGTAAACGGAATTGCAGCTGTTGGTGTTGGAAGATCTAATCACTGTGGTGCTCTAGGTATTTATGTGTGGCCAATGATTAACCGTGGCCTAGTTGGAATTGTCTTTAGTACAGGACCAGCAGTTATGCCTCCTTGGGGTGGAAACAAACCATTACTTTCAACCTCACCAATTGCCGCAGGTATTCCAACAAACCCACCAACTGTTGTTGATCTTGCAACGAGCGCGGTTGCTAGAGGAAAGATTCAAGCAAAAGCACAAGCTGGTGCTGAATTAGAACCAGGCTGGGCTTTTGCAAAAGATGGCGCACCAACAACTGATGCAAAAGAAGCGTTGGCTGGAATGCTCGCACCTCTTGGTGGCGTCAAAGGATATGCAGTTGCAGTTCTTGTTGAATCATTAACCGGTATGTTGATTGGCCCAACACTTGCAAAAAACATCCCAGATATGTTTGCAGCAAATCAGGACACATTGCCACAGCAGATTTCACACTTTGTAATTGCAATCGATGCATCAAAGCTTTCAGTTGATGGAAATACAGGCAGACCAGCAGAATTTGCGGCAGAAGTTACCGCCGCAGGTGGCCGTCTGCCAGGCTCTAATCGTGTGAATCCTGAGAAGCTCAACAATGATGATCAGATCACGATTACCGATCAAGTATTTGCACAACTAGGCTTCTAAATGATTAAAACCTATGCGCCGGGCTTTGCTCTAATCGGAGCCCTCGTCGCACTTGCTTTCCAAATAAACCAAATTCAATCAGCAATTAGTCCTTTGGCTTTGTGTGTTGCTTTCGGTTTTATCGTTGCGAACTTCATTCAGTGGCCAGCTTTTGCAGCTCCAGCAACAAAACTTTCAAGCAAAACAATTATGCGAATAGGTGTTGCTTTACTTGGCGCACAAGTAAGTGTTGTATCCCTAAAGGAAATAGGTTTGAAAGGTGTGATCACAGTTGTCATTGTGGTGACCTTTACAATTTTTGGAATTCTTGGGTTGTCTAAGTTATTCAAAATGTCGGGCGATCTTGGACTTCTGATCGGTGTTGGATTTGGTGTGTGTGGCGCAACTGCAGTTGCAGCCATTCGTCCACAAACTCGTGCAACGGAAGAAGAGACCTCATATGCAATTGGATTGATTTCCCTTTGCGGAACTCTTTCTATTTTTGTGCTTCCATTTATTGGTCATGCAATTGGCTTAGATACTCGTGAGTTTGGAGCATGGGCAGGAGCTGCAGTCCATGATGTTGGACAAGTGGTAGCAACCGCATCTGTCTGGGGCGATGATGCTGATAAGTATGCGATTGTCGTAAAACTTGCCAGAGTCTGTTTGTTAGCTCCAATTGTTTTAATCTTGTCTATTCGTCATCGTCGCTGGTTAACTTCAGAGGGCAAGACCGCAACAGCTTCTGCAAAAGTTCCGTTAATTCCATACTTTGTTCTTGGCTTTATCGCAGTTGCAGTCCTTAACAACCTTGTAGACATCAATGATCGAGTACATGGAGATATTGTTTTAACCAGCAAGTTGTTACTTGGTGCAGGTCTGGTTGCACTTGGTTCAGGTGTTCGTTGGAAGGCGATACGTGCCATTGGCCCACGCCCCATGGCTATGGGAATGATTGCCTGGGTGGTTGTGGCCGGGGTTGCACTGGCTGCGGTTAAAGTGACGGGGCTGTAGTCTTTAAGCATGTGTAGCAAAGTTTTGTGTAGAAATTGCGGCAAATTCACCTGGTCAGGCTGCGGTGAGCATGTGGAAGAGGCGCTTTTTGGGGTCCCTGAAGGGGACCGCTGCACTTGTCCAGATAAGTAAATACGCGCTCATATCCGCCCACAACGGCAAGCAATCGTGACCTTTTCGTTACCTGTTCTTCCTATCTATTGAGCCTACCCAAGCGTAGATTTCCAGAGTCCGAAGGCTTTGTCCCCTCAAAACCCGATGACCTTCGAAGGCTCTAATTAATAGAAAAGGACGATGATGTCAGATCTAAATAATGGCATTTCCCGCCGCTCAGTACTTAAGGGTGCTGCAGTTGGTGGTCTTGGATTAGCAGCAGGTGGATCACTACTAGCTGGTTGCGGCGACAAAGCAACTGGCCCACTTGCATACGGTGCACGTTCCGTTGATGCTGGTCCAACAGCACAGAACGAAGCTTTGATTGCTGCATACACAGCAAAGACAAAGAACGAAGTTAAGTACAACGCAACTGAATCAAATGCATTCCAGAACAACCTTTCACAGTATCTACAGGGAACACCTGATGATGCTTTTGAGTGGATGGCTGGATACCGTATGCAGTTCTTCGCAGAGCAGGGTCTGCTCGCAGATCTAACCGGCGTATGGGATGCAATTGGCGATCAGTACACAGAGAGCTACAAGATTGCTTCAACAGGTCTTGATGGCAAGCAGTACTTCGTTCCAAAGTCATGGTACCCATGGGGTCTTCACTTCCGTAAGTCAATGTTTGCTGACTTAGGTTTGAATGCAGACAACGTAACTAACTGGGATGAATACCTAAAGATGCTTGATGGTATGAAGAAGAAGGGTCTTGTTGGTTTCGCTGCCGGAGATAAGGGCGGCTGGGAAGCAATGGGAACATTCGACATTCTTAACGCACGTATCAACGGTTACCAGTTCCACGTAGATCTATTGGCTGGCCGCGAAAAGTGGACAGATGCAAAGGTCACAGAAGTATTCACATACTGGTCACAGTTGATCCCTTACATGAATCCAAACGTTCTAGACCTCGAGTGGGATGGAGCTATGCAGCTTCTTCTACAGAAGAAGGCTGGATCAATGCTTATGGGTTCATGGTTCGGTGGAAACTTTAAGGAGCAGTCAGAAGCTGACTACGCTGACCTTTCAATCATTCCATTCCCAGAAATCAATCCAGAGCACGGCCGCGACACAATCGATGCACCTATCGATGGTTGGTGCGTAGCTGCAAATGGAACTAACAATGATGGCGGAGCAGACTTCTTGAAGTTTGCTGGCGACATGGAAGGTGTTAACGCGACACTTGCTGCAAAGGATGCAAATGGAGCTCTTATTCCAATGACATCTGCAAACAGTGGACAAGACACAGCTTCATACGATCCATTCCAGAAGGAACAGCTAGCAGTTATGGCTGAAGCAAAGTACATCACTCAGTTCCTTGATCGCGATACTCGTCCAGACTTTGCAGGCCCAGTTGTTGGTCCAGCAATCCAGTCATGGTTCAAGAATCCAAAGGATGTTGCAAAGATCCAAGATACTTTGCAATCACAGTGGGAAGCACTACCTCCTCTAGCATAATCAGTTCGAGTTCAAGAAATTGAATTAACCAACTAGATTGAAATAGAGATAGGGTTACAAGTATGAGCTCGACGGCGAAAGACATTAATAAAGTCTCTCGCCGTCGAGCCTTTTCCAAGGCAGATCGCACAACGTTAAGTGCATTCGTAGGTGTTCCACTCTTCTTCCACTTACTTCTTGTGTGGGTTCCAGCGCTTCTAACAATTCTTCTTTCATTCACATATTGGTCTGGTATCTCAATCAGCCGCATCAAGTGGGCCGGACTTGCAAACTACAAAAATATTTTCTTTGACACCCCAGCATTCTGGGAAGCTGTAAAAAACAATGTTATTTGGCTGGGTTGGTTTGGATTAATTGCAACCCCAATTGGCATTTTGCTCGCCTATCAAATTGACCGTCAGATTCGCGGTCACAAGTTTTACGAAACCGCCTATTACCTGCCTGTAGTTCTTTCATTGGCAGTAACTGGAATTATCTGGAACTTCTTGCTTCGCCCAGATGGTTTTGTGAACGGACTATTCGGTCGCGATATTGATAATGCGATTTCATTTTTTGGTAATTACGACATCAATATTTATGTGATTTTGACGATCGCCTCGTGGCGACATATCGGCTACATCATGCTTTTGTATTTGGCTGGCCTAAAGTCTGTCGATGCCGCCCTTCGCGAGGCATCAGCACTAGATGGCGCTACCGAATGGCAGACCTTTAAGAAGGTTGTTTTCCCTTCAATGAAGCCTGTAAACATCATTGTTATCGTTATTACGATCATCGAGTCACTTCGTGCCTTCGATATTGTTTACATTATTTATGGCTCATCAGCTGGATTCCCAATTCTTGGAACCTTGGTGTTCCAAAACATCGCAGGTGAAGGCGCATCCATGAAGGGCGCTGCCTATGCGGTAATTCTCTTTGTTCTATCGATCGGACCAATCATCGCCTACCTACGTACAACCTTTAAGAGTGATGTCCAATGAGCATTGACCTAGAGCTGCAACAAGCAGCAGTTAAGTACAAGAACAAGCAGAAGGTAAAGGATCGCTTTATCTCTGCCCTCATCGGCGTATTTGCGATTGTGTGGATCTTCCCGATTGCTTGGACCATTTGGACTTCACTTCGTCCATATAAGGATGTTCGTGCAAATGGTGTGTTCTCAATTCCAAAGACTTTGAACTTAGATAACTACACACAAGCGATCTCTCGCATGGATCTGCCTTTGTATTTCTGGAATACGGCCGCAATCACGATTCCTGCAGTCTTCCTAACTCTTTTCTTTGGCTCATTGATTGCATTCGTAGTGAGCCGTTACTCATTCAAATGGAACGTTTCATTACTACTTCTTTTCACTGCAGGTAACTTGCTTCCAGCACAGTTGGTATTTATTCCTGTTTTCAAGATGTACATCACCCTTGGTAAAGCAATTGGTATTCCAAGAATTTTGTATGACTCCCACTGGGGTGTTGTATTAATTCACGTTGCCTTCCAGATGGGCTTTGCAACATTTGTTTTATCTAGCTACATGAAGACTGTTCCAAAAGAGATTTCTGAGTCAGCAATGGTTGACGGTGCAAGCGTGTTTGTTCACTACACAAAGGTGATGCTGCCATTGCTTCGTCCAGCACTTGCTTCCCTTGGTGTTTTGATGACCACCTGGATTTATAACGACTTCTTCTGGGCGTTAGTACTTATGTCCACCGACTCCAAGCGACCAATAACCTCGGCATTAGGGCGCTTGCAGGGCGAATTCGTAACGGATTACAACCTCTTAGCAGCTGGTGCGACCATCGCAGCATTGCCAACTTTGATCGTGTTCTTTGTACTGCGCAAGCAGTTTGTTTCAGGCTTAACACTCGGCTCAACAAAGGGATAAACAATGAAAGCAATTCAGATCACCGAATTCGGTGGTCCAGATGTAATGCAGCTAGTTGATCTAGATAATCCAACTCCAGGTGCTGGGCAAGAGTTAATTACAGTTTCGGCAATTGGTATTAACTACGCCGATACACATCAGACTGAAAATTCTTATCTGTCTCCACAAAAACTTCCCTTAACTCCAGGTATTGAAGTAGTCGGAACAACTGCATCAGGTATTCGTGTTCTCGCACCTGTTGACGGCGGGGGATATGCCCAACAGGCAATTACGCATTCAGCAACAATGATTCCAATTCCAAATGGGGTCACCGATGAACAGGCGTTGTGCATGTTGGTTCAAGGCTCAACTGCTTGGCATATTTTAAAAACTGTTGGTCATGTGCAACCAGGTGAGACAGTTGTTGTTCACGCAGCAGCTGGTGGCGTTGGCACAATTGCAATTCAGTTAGCAAAGATGTGGGGCGCAAAGGTAATTGCAGTTGCATCATCTGAAGGAAAGCGCGCACTTGCAACTTCACTTGGCGCAGATGCTGTAGTTGAAGCAACTCATGAAAACTTAGGCGATGCAATCAAAGCTGCAAACGGTGGCAAGCGAGTTAACCTAATTCTTGAAATGGTTGGCGGTAAGACTTTTGATGACAGTTTAGAAATCCTGGCACCATTTGGTCGCTTGGTAACCTACGGAATGGCATCACGTGTTGCACCTTCAATGATTCAACCGGCAACACTTATGGGTGGAAGTAAAACAATCTCAGGTTTTTGGTTGTCTCATTGCTTCGGTAAGAAAGAATTGATGAATGATGTAATTGAACAACTCTTTGCCTTGGTCGTGGAAGGAAAGTTGAAACCAGTAATTGGTGCGACCTATCCACTAAGCCAAGCAGTTACTGCTCACAAGGCGATGCGAAGTCGCGAGACAACAGGCAAAATCACGCTAGATCCAAAGGGGTAGTTCGAAGTTTTTTGCCATTCCTCTTTATGGGGGTAGGCTCAGACCTTGATCTCGCCCCCCTAGCTCAGTTGGTAGAGCGTTTCCATGGTAAGGAAAAGGTCACCGGTCCGATTCCGGTGGGGGGCTCGAAAGAGTTCTTCACCAAATGAAGATCTTTTTACAAGCACAACCCTTGGCGGGGTAGCTCAGCTTGGTAGAGCAAGCGGCTCATAATCGCTGTGTCGTGGGTTCAAATCCCGCCTCCGCTACTAGTTCAACAAGCGTGAATTTCGCGCTACGAGATGGCTCAGGTAACCTAAGCCCCTCGCAATCGATAGAAGGAGTAAGACCATGGCAAGCAAGAGCGCGGACGTACGTCCAAAGATCACCATGGCATGCGTTGATTGCAAAGAGCGTAATTACATTACAAAGAAGAACCGCCGCAACGATCCAGACCGTATGGAACTAAAGAAGTTCTGTCCACGTTGCAAGTCTTCAACTCTTCACCGCGAAACTCGCTAATGATCAATCCCGATTCGGTCGGGCGCACCTTTGAAGGTGCAGGATCTGTAACTGTTTCACAATCTGAAATTGATGCCTTTTGTGCTGTCATCTCAGAAACAAATACAACTGTTGCACCTCCAACCTTTTCTATTCGAATCTCACTTTCACAATATGAATCAATCCTGACCCAACCCGAAATTGGCGTTGACTGGACTCGTTTAGTCCACGGGGATCAAAAGTTTGAAATCTTTCGCCCAATAGTTGCAGGCGATGTTTTTAAGTGTTCGGCAACAATTGAAACACTTCGGGTTGCTGCAGGAAATGAAATTGTCTCCGTACGCTCTGATTTACATAACGGCTCTGAATTAGTTGTTTCTTCTTGGTCTACTTTGGTGGTGCGAGCATGATTGAGGTTGGCACCGTATTAGATGAAAAAGTTTTCTTTCTAGATCGCGCAATGCTCAAGGCATATGCAGATGCAAGTGGAGATCAGAATCCAATCCATCAGAATGAAGAGTTTGCACTCTCTGTGGGACTTCCAAATGTAATTGCACATGGCATGTTAACGATGGCTTTGGTTGGTAAGTATGTGACTGATTGGGCAGGCGGGTCAGCTGCAGTTAAAGAGTATTCAGCACGCTTTGTGAAGCCTGTGATTGTGCCTTTGGATCAAAAGGTTGATTTAACTGTCTCTGCAACAGTTTCTGAAATTGATGGTGATCGCATTTCAATAACCTTAAGTGCCACATCTGCTGGCGTAAAGGTATTGGGTATGGCTAAAGCGGTAGTAATTAAGTGAGCATTCCAGATTCAGTAACTGCATTGGCACAAGCCCGCATGGATGCACGTGCTGCAAAAGACTTTGCACTAGCCGATAAATACCGCGATGAATTGCTCCAAGCCGGTTTTGAAGTTGTAGATGTTGCTGGGGGATATGAACTAAAGCCGAAGAAGCCCTACATAACTCTTGCCTACCCACGAGATATCCGCACGATTGATCTAGAAAAGGATGTCACCGTTGGATTAATCGTTGAAGGATTTACAGAGGATGCATTAGAAACCGTCAAAGTTATTAAGGCCAATAGCGATTGCGCTGTGGCAATCATTGCAATTGGCGATGCTGGTTCTTTGTTTGAGCAGATGGATAAGCGCACCTACCTAATTTCAGTTAACCCAGGTGCGGCTTGGGGAGATTGTGCGAATGTTTTTCTAGAAAAGGTCCAAAGTAAGTATGTAGTCATCATGGATCCTTCAACACGCTTTACCGGCGATGCAGTTACACCTGTTGTCGCAGAACTTGAAAAGGGAGAGTATGTCGCCGTTGGATGGCGTGGGGGATTAGTTAACACTGACGATGAATGGCGAAGTGTTGATGACAAAGGCTCTGGCGAAGTAGATGTTCTGTTTTCATATTTCATGGCCTTTAATCGTGCAGCCATGAAAGAAGTAGGCGGATTTAATCCTCGTGCTTTGTATTATCGAAACGCAGATATTGAATACTCACTAAAGATTCGCCAAGCTGGCGGCAAGCTATTACAAATGGAGTTGCCTCTTACGCAAGAGCGTCATCATGGATATCACGATGTTGATCCCGAATACCGCGAGGTGCAGTCCAAGAAGAATTACGACCGTATCTTGGATAAGTACAGAGGTAAAAGCGCAATTTTGTCTCCGCGCAGGTAACCTTTCTACATGACCGAGTTATCCAAATACACCAGCTTGCGCGTGGGTGGCCCGGCTACAAAAATTGTTCAGGTATCTACTGAAGCCCAAATCATCGCTGCAATTGAAGAAGCAGGCGATACGCCAATTCTGATTATGGGTGGCGGCACCAATGTTCTGATTGCAGATAAGGGTTTTGAAGGTACGGTTATTCGAATCTCTAACAATTCTGTGCAAGCAGAAGTTGATGCATGCAGTGGTGCAACGCTGACAATTGGTGCTGGCGAAGACTGGGACACTTTTGTTCAAACAACTATTGCCAGCGGTTTTGCAGGGCTTGAAACCCTTAGTGGAATTCCTGGCACTGTAGGTGCCTCACCAATTCAAAACATTGGCGCTTATGGGCATGAAGTTTCAGAGTTCATCACACGGGTTCGCACATATGACCGCCAAGAAAAAGCACTGAAGACTTTTACTAATAGTGAATGCCAATTCTCATACCGAAACTCTTTGTTCAAGTCGCACCCTGGGCGATATGTAGTACTAGATGTCCAGTTCCAGATTCGTCGTGGTGAATACAGTGATCCGATTACCTATCTTGAACTTGCAAAGAAACTTGGCGTGCAACCAGGAGATAAAGCAACAGTAGTTGCAACTCGTGCGGCAGTTCTAGAACTTCGCGCAAGCAAAGGAATGTTGTTATCGCCAGATGATCATGATTCTTGGTCTGCTGGATCCTTCTTTACAAATCCGATTGTTTCTCAACAAGCAGCAGATGGATTGCCAGATGCTGCACCTAAATGGCCGCTTAATGATGGCCGCGTAAAGATTTCTGCTGCATGGCTCATTGAAAATGCAGGAATGCATAAGGGTGATGAAGTTGGTGGCGCACGAATTTCATCTAAGCATGTGCTGGCATTAACTAACTCAGGTGATGCAACAGCTTCAGATATTGCAGAGCTTGCAAAGCGTGCACGAGATCACGTTAAAGAGACATTTGGAATTACACTTGAAGCAGAGGTAAATCTGATTGGGATCGAGATTTAGCCCTCTGTAAGTAGCTTTTTAATACGTCCAATACCTTCAACAATGTCATCATCACTTGTTGCATATGAAAAGCGCAGGTATCCAGATGGGCCAAATGCTTCTCCTGGTACGGCAGCAACTTCAACCTCTTCAAGTAACAACGTTGCTAATTCAGCAGAAGTTGTAGGTGTTTTCCCACGGATTGTTTTACCTAGTACGCCCTTAACTGATGGGTATACGTAGAACGCACCTGTAGGTGTTGGGCATTCAAATCCTGGGATCTCATTCAGTAAATCAACAATTAACTTACGGCGACGGTTAAATGCTTCACCCATTGTGTGGACGGCATCAAGGTTTCCAGTTAATGCTGCAATAGCTGCGCGCTGTGAAACGTTTGAAACATTTGATGTTAAGTGTGATTGCAAGTTTGTCGCTGCCTTGATGACATCTTTTGGTCCAATCATCCAGCCCACACGCCAACCAGTCATTGCATAAGTCTTTGCAACTCCGTTAATGATGATGCATGTGTCTGCAAGTGCTGGAACTACAACTGGAAGTGATGGCGCTTTCGCACCGTCATATAGCAAGTGCTCATAAATTTCATCGCTAATAATCCAGATGTTGTTCTTAACTGCCCATTCACCAATTGCCTTGACTTGCTCTGCTGAATAAACAGAACCTGTTGGGTTTGATGGAGAACAGAAAAGTAGGGCCTTAGTTTTTGGTGTGCGAGCAGCTTCTAGTTGTTCAACTGAAACTAAATAGTTTTGAGTTTCATCAGCAAAGACTTCAACTGATACTCCACCAGCTAATTTGATGCATTCTGGGTATGTTGTCCAAAATGGAGATGGAAGTAGTACTTCATCGCCTGGATCAATAATTGTTGCAAATGCTTGATAGACAGACTGCTTTCCACCATTTGTTACTAATACTTGGTCAACGGTGATGTCGTAGTTGCTGTCACGCTTTGTCTTGGCAACGATTGCTTCACGTAGATCAGGCAAACCTGGTGTTGGTGTGTAGCGATGGTTTGCTACAACTTTGGTTGCTGCAGCTGCTGCTTCAACGATGTAATCAGGTGTTGGGAAATCTGGTTCACCTGCACCAAAGCCAATTACTGGACGACCAGCTGCTTTGAGCGCCTTTGCTTTTGCATCAACGGCCAATGTGGCTGATTCTGCGATAGCTGCAATACGGGCTGAGATACGTGGAGTCATAGGCGTAAGTCTGCCGTATTTCAGGCGCGAGTTAGACCTGAACCCCACCTTGCCTCTACACTTCGACGCTCACGAGGGTTTGCTTTTCCCTATGGTTTTGCCATGCTCTCGCGAAGGGCAGTAGCTCAATTGGCTAGAGTTGCCGTCTCCAAAGCGGCCGGTTGGGGGTTCGAGTCCCTCCTGCCCTGCAAGAAGTTGTAATAAAGATGTACAGATTTAAACCGATGAAGTTCGAAAGGAAATGACGATGACAGAGTCAGTTGAACAAGTAGCCGAGAAGCTCGGTCTATTTGCGCGCGTTGGACTTTTCTATCGCCAAGTAGTTTCAGAACTTCGTAAGGTTGTTTGGCCTACACGTAATCAGCTAACAACTTACACAGCAGTTGTTCTTGTATTCGTGTCATTCATTATTGCCGTTGTATCTCTCATCGACCTTGTTCTTGGAAGACTTGTCTTCTGGGTATTTGGATAAAGGAAAAAAATGACTGAAGAGATCAAAGCAGACGCATTTGAAGCAGCTCTGGCTGCTAATGCGACAGAGATTGCAACTCCTGTAGTTGAAGAAGTGATCGTTGAAGCACCAGTTGCTTCGACTGAGCCTGAATTAGCGCTCGCATCAGATGAAGATGGCGACATCGAGTCAGATGAAAATGATCCAAACGCAGAATTCCGTCGCACGCTGCGCACAGCACTTGGCGACTGGTATGTAGTCCACTCTTATGCAGGATACGAAAAGAAGGTTAAAGGCAACCTTCAAAACCGTATTGCTTCATTAAATATGGAGGATTTCATCTTCCAGATTGAAGTACCTGAAGAAGAGGTAAAGGAACTTAAGAACGGCCAGTTCAAGATGGTTAAGCGCAACATCTACCCAGGTTATGTTCTTGTTCGCATGGACCTAACAGATGAGTCATGGTCAGCAGTTCGTAACACTCCTGGTGTTACAGGTTTCGTTGGCAATGCTCATCACCCATCTCCATTGAGCATGGATGAAGTTGAAAAGATTCTGGCACCACGTCCACAGAAGAAGTCAGAGAAGGATCAAATCCGTCTTATCGATTTCGAAGTAGGCGAGTCAGTAACAGTTATGGATGGCCCTTTTGCAACGCTGCCAGCATCGATCTCAGAGATCATGCCAGAGCAAGCAAAGCTCAAGGTTCTTGTTTCTATCTTCGGACGTGAAACACCAGTAGAGCTTTCATTCGGTCAAGTACAAAAGATTTAATTAAGAAAACCAAGAAAAAGAGGAAATAGAAATGGCACCAAAGAAGAAGGTAAGCGGCTTCATCAAGTTGCAGATTCAGGCTGGAGCAGCAACACCTGCACCACCAGTTGGTCCTGCGCTAGGTCAGCATGGTGTCAACATCATGGAGTTCGTGAAGGCATATAACGATGCAACAGCATCACAAAAGGGCCAGATCATTCCAGTTGAGATCACTGTCTACGAAGATCGCTCATTCACATTCATCACCAAGACACCTCCAGCATCACGTTTGATCTTGAAGGCTGCTGGCGTTGAAAAGGGATCAGCTGTTCCTCACAAGACTAAGGTTGCAAACATCACCATGGCTCAGGTCCAGGAGATCGCAACACAGAAGATGGCAGACCTCAATGCAAATGACATTGATGCAGCATCAAAGATCATTGCGGGCACAGCTCGTTCAATGGGAATCACAGTCAACGGATAACACAACAAATTTCTCTGCACCAAATTGGTGAAGAGATGTGGGAGAACCTCGCTGGTTCGCTAACCACAACCACTAGCTCCCGAAGGGGAGGAATGAGGAAGAAATGAAGCGCTCAAAGAAGTACTTAGCGGCAGCTGAAAAGGTAAAGAAAGATCACCTATACACACCGCTACAAGCAGTAACACTTGTTAAGGAAACATCAACAGTTAAGTACGACGCATCTGTAGAAGTTGCACTAGTACTTGGTGTGGATCCTAAGAAGGCTGATCAAGCAATCCGTTCAACAGTTAATCTTCCACACGGAACTGGTAAGACTGCTCGCGTTTTGGTTTTCGCGAACGGTGCAAATGCTGATGCAGCTCGCGCAGCTGGTGCAGACATCGTCGGTGGAGATGAACTCATTGAAGAAGTTTCAAAGGGCCGTCTTGATTACGACGCAGTTGTTTCAACACCAGATCTAATGGGTAAGGTCGGTCGCCTCGGTAAGGTTCTAGGACCTCGTGGTTTGATGCCAAACCCAAAGACAGGAACTGTTACAACAGATGTTGCTAAGGCTGTTGAAGACATCAAGGGCGGAAAGATTGAATTCCGCGTTGATAAGAACTCAAACCTTCACTTCTTAATCGGTAAGGCTTCATTTACTGCAGATCAACTTGCAGATAACTATGCAGCTGCGATGGAAGAAGTACTTCGAGCAAAGCCAAACTCATCAAAGGGTCGCTACGTACAAAAGGCTGTAGTTTCAACAACGATGGGACCTGGAATCGCTATTGATCCAAACCTAGTTCGCGAACCATCAGCTAACTAATAAGCATTAAGAAGTAGGGCCCCGGCATTGCGCTGGGGCCCTTTTTCATGCGGGATTTGACCCCGAAGGCTGCCCACCTTTAGCCTTACGCCATAACCAAAGACCGCAGGTCCAGGTCAACCGCAAGGTAGATCTGAATAAATGAGGAAATCTCAGCCCGCGTAGGTGATCATGGTAAATCCGTGGCGCTTACGCGTTACGGATTTTTTTATTCCCTACGGTCACCAATGAAACAGGAAAGGTGAACCGAATGGCTCGCCCAGATAAGACAACAGCAGTTGCTGAACTTGCGGAGGATTTCCGTACAGCTAATGCAACAGTGCTAACTGAATATCGTGGTCTTTCTGTTACATCAATGAAGGAACTTCGCCGCGCACTTGGTACAACAACCAAGTACTCAGTAGTGAAGAACACTCTCACAAAGATTGCAGCAAAGGACGCTGGAGTAGAGATCGCAGATGATCTTCTAACCGGTCCATCAGCTGTTGCATTCATCAAGGGTGATCCAATTGATGCAGCAAAGAGTCTCCGTGATTTTGCAAAAGAGAATCCATTCCTTGTTATCAAGGGTGGTTTCTATGAAGGCAAGCCTGTAACACCTGCAGAGATCATGCAGCTCGCTAACCTCGAGTCTCGTGAAGTTCTGTTGGCAAAGCTTGCTGGTGCAATGAAGGGATCGCTTGCTAAGGCAGCGCGCATATTTGACGCACTTCGCATCAAGCTTGAATCAGAACAAGGCGCACCTGCGCCAGTTGCAGAAGCAGCACCAGCTGCTGAAGCAGTAGTCGAAGCTCCTGCAGAAGCAGCAGTTGAGACACCAACAGATGTAGCAGAAGCTCCTGTAGCTGAAGCAACAGAAGTAACTACAGAAGTAACTCCAGAAACAGAAGAGAAGGAATAACGAATATGGCAAAGCTCAGCACACAAGATCTATTGGGTCAGTTCAAGGAAATGACATTGGTCGAGCTCTCAGAGTTCGTTAAGTCATTCGAAACTGAATTCGATGTAACAGCAGCAGCTCCAGTAGCAGCTGCAGCAGCAGGCGGCGCAGCAGCAGGCGGCGCAGCAGATGCAGGACAAGATGAGTTCACAGTTATCTTGGAAAACGCAGGCTCACAGAAGATTGCAGTTATCAAGGAAGTTCGCGGACTAAATTCAAGCCTTGGCTTGAAGGAAGCGAAGGACCTAGTAGATGCAACTCCAGCAACCCTTCTAGAGAAGGCAAGCAAGGAGACTGCAGACAAGGCAAAGGCAGCACTAGAGGCAGCTGGCGCGACTGTAACAATCAAGTAATTTCAATAATTACCTCGAAAGACCCCGTTTGGCTCTCGTGCCAGACGGGGTTTTTTCATCCACAAACATCCCAAAAGACCTGACAGGGTCCTGGCTTAGGAGTATAAGCAGCGGGTTGGACAGGGCGGGGGTGAGGTCGGTACTCTTCACCTTCGCTCAAATTTCTATGGTCAGGGCATATAGCGGCTGAGACCTAATAGTTGTGCGTTCCCGCAAATTGTCTGGAAGGACATCTCTTGGCCGCGTCTAAAAAAATCTCAGTAGCTCCCCGTCGAGTTTCATTCGCCAAGATCCGCGAACCCCTAGAAGTTCCTAACCTGTTAGCGCTGCAAACTGAAAGCGTTGACTGGCTATTAGGTAACGATGCATGGCGTTCACGTATCGCAGCAACCGATTCAATGAATCGTGGAGAAATCCCAACAACTTCAGGTCTTGAAGAAATCTTTGAAGAGATTTCTCCGATCGAAGATTTCCAGGGAACTATGTCTCTCTCATTCCGCGATCACCGTTTCGAGCCACCTAAGTACTCAATTGATGAGTGCAAAGAGCGCGATATGACATACGCACAACCATTGTTCGTAACAGCAGAGTTCACAAACAACATCACTGGTGAAATTAAGTCACAGACAGTATTTATGGGTGACTTCCCAGTTATGACAGCTCGCGGAACATTCGTTATTAACGGAACAGAGCGCGTCGTTGTTTCTCAGTTGGTTCGTTCTCCTGGTGTTTACTTCGAGCGCACAATTGAAAAAGCATCTGACAAAGATGTTTTCACTTCAAAGGTAATTCCATCACGCGGCGCATGGCTTGAATTTGAAGTTGATAAGAAGGATCTTGTTGGTGTTCGCATCGACCGTAAGCGTAAGCAGTCTGTAACAGTGTTCCTAAAGGCACTTGGTTGGACTGAAGAACAAATTCTTGAAGAGTTCGGCGAGTTTGAATCAATGCGCGCAACTCTTGAAAAAGACACAGTAAAGACACAAGATGAGGCGCTATTAGATATCTATCGCAAGCTTCGTCCAGGTGAGCCTCCAACTAAGGAAGCTGCACAAAACTTGCTCGAAAACCTTTACTTCAACCCAAAGCGTTATGACTTGGCCAAGGTCGGTCGCTTTAAGGTTAATAAGAAGCTAGGTCTAGACCTTGAGCTTTCATCATCACTACTTACTATCTCTGACATTGTTGCGACTTTGCGCTACTTAGTAGCACTTCACCGTGGCGATCTATTGATGGAGTACGGCCGCGAAGTTCGCGTTGAGAAGGACGATATCGATCACTTCGGTAACCGTCGTCTTCGCACTGTTGGTGAATTGATTCAGAATCAGGTTCGCATCGGTCTGTCACGTATGGAGCGCGTAGTTCGCGAACGTATGACGACACAAGATGTTGAGGCAATTACTCCTCAGACTTTGATCAACATCCGTCCAGTAGTTGCGTCAATCAAGGAGTTCTTCGGAACTTCTCAGTTGTCACAATTCATGGATCAGACAAATCCTTTGTCAGGACTTACACACAAGCGTCGTCTATCAGCGCTTGGACCTGGTGGTCTTTCACGTGACCGCGCAGGTTTCGAAGTTCGTGACGTTCACCCATCTCACTACGGACGTATGTGTCCAATTGAAACTCCTGAAGGACCAAACATTGGTCTTATCGGATCACTTGCAACATATGGTCGCGTTACAGCATTTGGATTTATCGAAACTCCTTACCGCAAGGTTTCAAAGGGTCGCGTTACAGATCAGGTTGATTACCTAACTGCAGATGAGGAAGATGAACACATCATCGCGCAGGCAAATGCACCACTAACAGATGACAGTCACTTCGCAGAAGCACGCGTACTTGTACGTCGTCGTGGTGGCGAAGTTGAATACATCCCAGCTGATGAAGTTGATTACATGGATGTTTCTCCACGTCAGATGGTTTCTGTTGCAACAGCAATGATTCCGTTCCTTGAGCACGATGATGCAAACCGTGCGTTGATGGGTTCTAACATGATGCGCCAGTCAGTTCCTTTGATGCGTGCAGAAGCACCAGTCATTGGTACAGGTATGGAGTTCCGTGCCGCAGTTGATGCAGGAGATGTTGTAACTGCAACTAAGGCTGGCGTTGTTACTGAAGTTTCTGCTGATGAAGTTAAGGTCATGGCAGATGACTCGACTTACCAAACTTATTCATTACACAAGTTCACACGTTCTAACCAAGGAACTTCATACAACCAGAAGGTTGTTGTTTCTGAAGGCCAGCGCGTTGAATTTGGCTCAGTTATCGCTGACGGTCCTTGTACCGATCAGGGTGAAATGGCGCTCGGAAAGAACCTACTCGTGGCATTTATGTCATGGGAAGGTCACAACTACGAAGATGCGATCATCCTTTC
>Ga0209770_10000645_pt1 | contig 18747 bp, 14 predicted proteins | sample LauGreSu1BDMLBDD_2_FD_187572 | JGI IMG/M metagenome (GOLD analysis project Ga0209770, IMG submission 187572) | Freshwater lake microbial communities from Lake Michigan, USA - Su13.BD.MLB.DD (SPAdes) (version 2) | ecosystem: Environmental > Aquatic > Freshwater > Lake | place: Lake Michigan, USA...
TCATCAAATTCTAGGCTTCCAGCCATGTTGAGGTTAAGCACCAGTTCTGCTTTGTTCAGTTTAAAGTCTCGCACAACGGTATCGAATGAAATCATCGTAACCGTGATGCGATAATCGCCATAGGGAAGGTTCTGAACCGTGTATGAACCGTTGTTTTCGGAGAGCATGCGATTTACTACGGCGCCCGTATTTCTTGATTTAACCTCGATTTTGGCCCCGCCAACAGTTTGCCCGGAGGCCCCTTCGGAAATAACCCCAGATAATTGACCTTTTTGTGCAAGTAACGAATGGCCAAATAAGACAATCGTTAGGATAAATGGTAAGCGCATGGTAAAAAAAAATCCCGCCTTAGCGGGAATGTAAGTTATCGAATAATGATTTTTCGAGTGTCGGTATGACCATCCTTGGTGGTGATTTTCATGAAATACACTCCCCTTGGCTCATCGATATCGACGGAAATTGTTTTTTGTTTATGAACTTCCTTGGTTAGAATCGTTTTACCGAAAATATCCAATACTTGAAGCCTTTTGACCGCGGTAGCATTGTTAATGTAGAACGTGCCGGAGGAAGGATTAGGATAAATCGAGTAATTTATATCTTCAAGGGTTTGAGTAGAGGCAGGATTGCATTGGCATTCATGCGTTCCAAGCGAGTTCCAATTACCATCAAGAATTGGATTTCCGCTCTGCCCAAAAAGCGTATCTCCGTTTTGATCTAAGCGAACAATCACCGCTGGAATGGTATCCCATTCTAACAAGGGGTCGAAAAACGCAACCTGCGTTGTTACGCCTTTTTGAATGCTGCCTTTGCGTAACATGGAGTGGTCTTTGGTTACCAATACGCCTTGACCGTTGTTGTATGGAAAGGTGGTGGACCAAGCTCCGTCGTTTCCGGCAGATGAACCTGTGGAGTTGGCAGGGTTTTCACCAATTTTCCCGAAAATGTCCACCAAGGCAAAGCCAGGAACGTTTGCAGGGCTGATAACGGCAGAAGGGTTCGCAGGTAAGGTTCCCTTTGCAAGCACCACGGCATCGTTGCCATTCCAATAAAAGGCATTCGAAGTATTGTAAACGGGGCAATAAAATCCGTCAGCCTTTACTTGCAACGAATCCCAAATAGGAGCCTCTTGACCTGTTCCAGCAGTATCTAATTTTTCAAGCACTGCAACGTAAACATCGTGAGCACCTATTGTTCCAGACAATTGTACTGCGTTGGCGACGGTTGCAGAGGAAGAACCGTTGGAATATCGTACAACAAAATAACCACTCAAGTTAATGGGCTGGTTCGTTGGGTTATAAATCTCAAGGGCTTTATTGTTAGACCAACCTTCAACGTATTCAGAAATGAATAGATCAGAACAATTGCTTTGCGCAGTGGCAATAGCCGTTGCACAGAGGAGAAATAAGGTAAAAAGTTGTTTCATGCATTCAAATTTTGAACAAAAATAATGGGAATTTTTGGAATAAAGTCTTCTTCAGTAGGTTACCTTAACGTTAATTTCAACAATCTTGGTAAAAATGCTATTTTAGCAAGAAAATTTTACCATGAGATACATTAAGATCCTTGCGATTTTTCTTCTTTCTGTGCCGGTTTTTGCTCAAGAAATTACGGTTGAAAAAATTTGGAAAAAATTTGAATACCGCTCCTTAGGGGTGGACGGTTTCAATACTCTAAAAGACGGGGATCGTTACACGCAATTGGACCAAGATGGAAACTTAACCCTATCCTACATTTCAAAGCCAAACGAGGCTCCTATAATCCTTCTTAAAGCGAAGGATCTCAAGTATCGAGGAAAAGAGTTCGCTGTTGAGGATTACCGTTTTGATGAGTCCGAACGAAAGATCCTCCTTATGACATCGATTACACCCATTTATCGAAGAAGTTACAGCGCCGTTTTTTTTCTATACGACTTGGACTCCCGCTCCCTAGAACCCCTGTCCGAGGAATACAGCCCGCAAACCTTAGCCGAATATTCTCCCGACGGTAAAAAAGTATCGTTTATTTGTAAAAATGATTTGTACGTAAAAGATATTGCAACCCAAAAAGTAACGCCAATTACGACGGATGGAAAGCGCAATAAAATCATTAACGGTACCACGGATTGGGTTTATGAAGAAGAATTTTCCATTACCAAAGCCTACAGTTGGTCGCCTGATTCGAAGTACTTGGCTTTTTTAAAGTTTGTGGAAAAGAAAGTAAAAGAATTTGGCATGGATATGTACGGTGAATTATATCCGGATCGCTATGAATTCAAGTATCCCAAAGCGGGGGAGGAAAATTCAAAAGTAAGCGCTCATTGGGTCAACGTATCCAATCCTAAAAAAATCAATGCTATAAACCTTGGATTTTACGAATACATCCCTCGGATTCAATGGTCCAACGTATCCAATCGATTGATTCTTCAGACCATGAACCGCCATCAAGATAGCCTCACATACCACATGGTAGATTTTAGTGGAAAGAAACCGCTTCATTCGATACTTTATACCGATGTTAGCTCCTCCTATGTGGATGTCAACGAAGCGTTGCATTTTATGCCCAAAGGAGAAGGTTTCTACTTAACCTCTGAAAAATCAGGGTACAATCAATTATATGCTTTGGATTACACCGGCAACTTTAACTCCATCACCAGTGGTGAATTGGACATAATCGATGCCTATGGGGTGAGTCAAGACGGGGCCCACTTTTATTATACCCGCTCCGGACAGTCTGGAATTTCAAAAGTACTTTGCCGCATCCATATTCCCTCAAAAGAAGTCAAGGTTTTATCGCCCATGGAAGGTTGGACGGATGCGAACTTTACCCAAGGAATGAAATATTATGTGGGCGTATTTTCCGAAGCGAATACTCCTCCTGTTTATTCGCTGTACGATGGAGAAGGAAAACTCATTAAATTATTAGAGGATAATAATGACTTAAAATCCAAATTATCTAAGCTGAATTTGAGCAAGAAAACCTTTCAAACCTTAGAGGTCAATGGGGTTAAGTTGAACGCCTCCGTAATCCTACCTCCTTATTTTGATCAGTCCAACGAATACCCTGTTTACATGAATGTTTATGGCGGTCCTGGGCACAACGAGGTTACGAACCAATGGGATGGTAACGATTTCATGTTTCATCAACTCCTTGCTTCGAAAGGATATATCGTGGTCAGTGTGGATCCGAGGGGAACGCAGTACCGTGGTGCGGGATTCAAGAAAGCAACCTATTTGCAGTTGGGAAAATTAGAAGTGGAGGATTTCATTGGAGCGGCAAAATATTTTCAAAAGCTACCTTATGTTGATGCGAATCGCATAGGCATAATGGGTTGGAGTTACGGTGGGTTCATGTCCTCTTTGGCCATGACCAAAGGGGCTGACGTCTTCAAAATGGGCATTGCAGTTGCTCCCGTGACAAATTGGAGGTATTATGACAACATTTACACGGAGCGATTTATGAGAACTCCTCAAGAAAACCCGAAAGGTTACGACGATAATTCTCCGATCAACCACGTGGATAAGTTGACAGGTAAGTTTCTATTGATTCATGGAATGGCGGACGATAACGTGCATTTTCAAAACAGTGCGAACATGGTTACAGCCTTGGTAAAAGCGAATAAACAATTTGACTTTTTTGCCTATCCGAATAAAAATCATGGAATTTATGGCGGAAACACCCGAAATCACTTATTTTCAATGATGTACGATTATATTTTAAAGAATTTGTAACGAGCCTCAAGGGCCGAGGGAAAAAAAAGTGATGCTTTTACTTTAATTTATAGGTGCATCCCAAATTTCTTCACTAAATTAGGCGGACAAATTTTTGAACTAGAAAAAAAACATGAGCGAAACTGCCAAAATCGAATTAGACGGTAAAGTATACGAACTTCCCGTAGTTGTAGGAACAGAAAATGAAAAAGCCATTGATATCTCAAAATTGAGGGATTTATCGGGCTACGTAACCCTTGATACTGGTTACAAGAATACGGGCGCTACAAAAAGTGCTATCACGTTTTTGGACGGTGAAGAAGGGATTTTACATTACCGAGGATATCCTATCGAACAATTGGCGGAAAAAGCGACTTTCTTGGAAGTTGCGTATTTGTTGATTTATGGAGATTTACCAAAACAAAGCGAATTGGATGCTTTCGAAAACAGCATTAAAAAGCATACCTTGGTCCATGAGGACATGAAGCGTTTCTTTGAGGCATACCCAGCGAAAGCTCATCCAATGGGAGTTCTTTCCTCCATGATTTCCTCGCTCTCAACGTTTTATCCTGAATCATTGGATCCTAACCGTAGTGCTGAGAAAAAGAATCTCACCGTTCACCGATTAATTGCGAAATTACCGACGCTTGCGGCTTGGTCCTACAAGAACTCGACGAGTCACCCTTTCATGTACCCGAGAAACGATTACGATTACGTGAAAAATTTCTTGTACATGATGTTTGCCATGCCAACGGAAGAGTATTCCGTTGATCCAGTGATTGTTTCGGCCTTGAATACCTTGTTAATTCTACATGCGGATCATGAACAAAACTGTTCCACATCTACAGTTCGAATTGTAGGTTCTTCGAATGCTAACCTTTATTCAACGGTTTCTGCTGGTATTTCAGCCCTTTGGGGACCATTGCACGGTGGAGCGAACCAAGAAGTTATAGAAATGTTAGAGCAAATCGCTGCAGATGGTGGAGATGTCGACAAGTGGGTTGCCAAAGCAAAAGACAAAGAAGATCCGTTCCGTTTAATGGGCTTTGGTCACCGCGTATACAAAAATTTCGACCCGAGGGCTACCATCATTAAAAAGGCTTGTGACGACGTGCTCTCCAAATTAGGGGTGAACGATCCTTTGTTGGACATTGCGAAGAAATTAGAAAAAGTGGCTTTAGAGGATGAATATTTCAAAGCACGTAATTTGTATCCAAACGTTGATTTTTATTCAGGGATCATCTACAAAGCAATCGGAATCCCAACTGATATGTTTACGGTAATGTTTGCTTTGGGTCGCTTACCAGGATGGATCGCTCAGTGGAAAGAAATGACCGAAAACAAAGAACCCATCGGACGTCCTCGTCAGATTTACGTTGGGGCAACGAACCGAAATTACGTTCCAATCAGCGAGCGCTAGTCAAAGAATCGTAGGTGTCGTAGCGGCGGAAACTGCACTTCAAATCGCCGTTAAAAACCTCGAATTTTTTGCTTGGCTTTAAGCCAATGGCATTCCATCCATCCGCATTGCTGCTGATAATCCAAATAGGTACGCCCTGTTGCGTGTGTTTCATCCAAGTCCCCAGTCGCTGGTAAAGGGTTTCATCCGTTAATTCCATGCGCTCGTCGTAAGGTGGGTTGGTTAGGATAAATTCAATGGAATCATTGGATGTTACCTCCTGGAAGTCTTGGGAATTAATCTCGATAAAGCGGCCAAAAGAAAATCCTCTGAGGTTGCGACGTGCTTTGAGTACCATCTCATCGGAAATATCCGAACCGCCGATTTTGCAAGGAAGCGACCGTATTATTCTTGGAGCTCCTTGATACAATTCTTCCCAAATATCTGCATTGAAATTTGCCAGGTTTTTAAAGGCATAATGCGTTCGTTCAATGTTCGACGGAACGCCCGTTGCCAGAAGAGCGGCCTCGATCAGTAAGGTGCCTGAACCGCAAAACGGGTCGTAAAAGGCTTGCTTTCGGTCCCATCCCGAAAGTCGAATTAAAGAGGCAGCAACAACTTCGTTGATAGGAGCAATTCCAGTAGATGTGCGATATCCTCGTTGAAAAAGCGGTAAACCGCTGGTGTTAATCGAAATAACACCTTCTTTATCGTTGAGGTAAAGGTCAATCACAATTTTTGGATGTTTGGTGTCAATCGACGGACGCTCTTTGTTGTTTTCACGAAAATGGTCAACGATCCCATCCTTTACCAGTAAAAATGGATAATGGGTGTTGCGAACTTTCTTGGTTTGAATGGCACCACGTACTACAAACGTATTCGATTCGTGGAATAATTTCGACCAATTTACGCTTAAGGAGGCATCGTACAAATCCTTTTCGTTGCGAAAAGTAAATCGTGTAATCTCCACCAAAACGCTGATAGCGCAACGGCTGTAAAGGTTCAGGAAGTAAACGTCCTTCCATGTTCCTTTGAGCAAGACTGCCCGGTTTCCTGTGGTCACGTTTTGATATCCGAGCTCCTCTAATTCTTCCTTTAGCACTTCTTCGAAACCGTAAAAACATTTAAGGGTAATTGTTAAATTATTATGACTTTCTGTTGGCTTTGGGTTCATGGGCTTAAAATTGCGCGTATTTTTGTGCAAATGAACAAACTTTGAAGGGTAAAAGCATCCTTTTTCTTGTGTTTTTTTGCAGTCTCTGTTCCAAAGCTGTTTTCAGTCAAAAGAAAGTGGGAGTCGTGCTTAGTGGTGGTGGAGCAACGGGATTAGTGCATATTGGCGTTTTAAAAGCCCTGGAGGAGCATCATATTCCTATCGATTATATTTGCGGTACGTCTGCAGGGGCCTTGGTTGGATCCATGTATGCCTGTGGCCTAAGTCCAAGGGAAATGGAAGCTTTGGTCACATCGGAGAAATTCCAACGGATGTCCAATGGTATTATACCAACAGGGAGAAGGTACCTTTATCGGGAGAAATATCCCGATGCCTCTATGGTGTCGGTCCCCTTTTCCTTTAAATCTTTATTGAACAGCTCTTTACCAATGAATTTGGTACAACCCACAGCCCTAGATTTCGAAATGTTGAGGTTGATGGGACAAACCGGTGCCAAAGTAGGAGGTAATTTTGATTCATTGTTGGTTCCTTTTCGTTGTGTTGCCAGCGACGTTAAGCATAAAAAATCCGTGACCTTCGCTTCGGGAGATTTGAACGCTGCGGTGCGCGCTTCGATGACTTATCCACTGTATTTAAACCCGATAAAAATTGATAGCCTAATTTATTTCGACGGCGGGTTGTACAATAATTTCCCGGTGGACGTCATGTATCAAACGTTTCACCCAGATTATATTATAGGTAGCAATGTTTCCGCCAATACGGAGGTGAGTGATGAACAAGATTTTCTGGGTTTGCTGGACCAACTCACGCGCTTCCCCACCAACTATGCCTTACCTTGCCGTGAAGGCATCGTTATTGAACCAAAAGTGAACGTGGGCACCTTTAGTTTTTCAGAGGCCAAAAAAGCCATCGAAGCTGGATATCTTCATACGCTCCAGTTGATCGACTCCATAAAATTGCAGGTTTCAGATACGAGCAATAGCAAGGCGCTTGCTGGGCGCAGGAACCGCCTTCGTCAGTCGGTAGATTCCCTGCTCATTACTTCGATCCTTTCTGCCAGCAAGACTGCTTCCATCGATCAATACGTGAGTCGATCCTTGATTGGTAGACGCCAAAATAAACCTATGAATTGGAGTCAATTGGAAGATCGGTATTACAAGCTCTATGCCGCCGAGCAGGTGGATTTTATTTTTCCTCGTTTCAACATGAAACCCGACAGCACGTATAATTTGAAGCTCAACGTGCGCACGTCAAAACCCTTCAAATTGGGCATTGGCGGGCATTTATCCTCGCGTCCTGTAAATACAGGATATCTTGGTTTAACCTATCGCCACCTCGGTAAGGTGGCTAGCTCCCTTCATGCAGAGTCCTATTTTGGGAAGTTCTACGGCTCCGTGAGGACGGAATTGAATTTAGATTTTCCGGGTGTTTTTCCTGTTAGCGCAAATGCCTACTTTACGATGAATCGATGGGATTACTACCGAAGTTATGCTACGTTTTTTGAAGACGTAAAACCGTCTTTTCTCGTCCAAAATGAAATGTACTTCGGGCTGAAGTTAAAGCACCCACTCTTAACGAATTCCCGCGGCGAACTCGATGTGCGATTGTTTTCCTTGGAAGACGATTACTATCAAACCATGAACTTCCTGAGCACAGATACCACGGATGTTACTTTTTTAAAGGGAAACCTGGTTTCGTATGAAATCACGGACAATGCGTTAAATCGAAAGCAATTTGCCAATGAAGGCCACTTTTTTACCTTCAAGGCAAAATTTTTATCCGCGTTAGAAACGAGTATTCCTGGCACCACCGCGCAATTTGACTCAACCGTCCGTAAACAGCACGATTGGTTAAACCTCAATGTCGAAGGACAATATTATTTTTTGACACTGCCTCGATTGCATTTTGGGTTTCATGGAAAAGCTATGTTGAATTCGCAGTCCTTGTTTGCCAATTACACGGCCTCTTTGCTTTCAATGCCTACCTTGAATGTAATTCCAGATTTGGAAACGTATTTTTTTAAAGAATACCGTTCGCCTCAATTCGTTTGTCTGGGATTGAATGCGGTGTTTCCCTTGGTGAAATCCTTTGAAGCACGTATCGATGCCTATTATTACCAGCCTTTTGTGGTGCTCGAAAAATTGAGCGATGGTTCTATTACGTACGCAAAACCTTTTCAGGCCAACAGTTTTTTAGGCTCGGCAAGTTTGCTGTACTTTACGCCATTGGGGCCCCTTAGGGCTTCCGTGAATTATTTTCCTTTGGTGACAACACCGTGGAATTTTCAGCTGAGTTTTGGCTATGTGCTGTTCAATGAACGAGCAGTTCGCTAGAAAAATTACCTTTGTAAAAAAGTTGGAATGGAACCTATAATTTGCGGTATTCAACAGATGGGCATTGGTGTTCCCGATGTTCAAGCGATTTGGAGCTGGTATCGTACCATGTTTGGCGTCGACGTTCGCATTTTCGAAGAAGCGGCTGAAGCACCTTTAATGATTCAGTATACAGGCGATAAAGTGCAAGCGCGCACGGCTACCCTTGCCCTGAGCATGGACGGTGGAGGAGGCTTTGAAATCTGGCAATACACCAGCCGAAATACCGAAAAACCAACCTTCGAAGTGCAGTTGGGTGACTTAGGTCTTTTTTCTTGCAAAATCAAATCGCGCGATGTGCGCGCTTCCTACAACTACATGGTGCAACAAGGGGCGAAAATTTTGGGTACACTGGCCACCGCACCCGACGGTTCTTTAAGCTATTTTGTGGAGGATCCCAACGGAAATCCCTTCCAAATTGTTGAAGGTTCCGGTTGGTTCACGTCCACAGGACATCCCTCACATTGCGGAGGTGTTGCCGGGAGCATCATCGGAGTTTCGTCGATGGAACAATCGCTGAAGTTATACCGTGACGTCCTAGGTTATGAAACGGTGGTCTACGATGTAACGGGTTCTTTCGAGGATTTCGCTCCACTATCGCAAGGAACCTTTCGTCGGGTTAAGTTAATCCACCGCGAAGCGAGAAAAGGTCCTTTTGCAAAATTGCTGGGACCCACCTCCATTGAATTGGTGCAATCCATGGACCGCACCGACGTTCGACGCATTTTTGAAAACCGTTTTTGGGGAGATTGGGGCTTTATCCATTTGTGTTTTGATATCCAGGGAATGGATGAATTAAAAGCACGTTGCGAAAAGGCAGGCTTTCCATTTACCGTAGATAGCTCTGATACCTTTGATATGGGTGAGGCTGGCGGTAGATTCTCCTACATCGAAGACCCCGACGGCGCATGGATCGAATTTGTTGAAACCCACAAAGTACCTGTAATCAAAAAACTGGGTTGGTATATTAATCTAAAAAATCGCCCAGTAGGTAAGTTCCTTCCCAAATGGATGCTGAAAGCGATGGCTTTTAACCGCGTGAAGTAGTTAGTGCTACTCCTGGATTATATAGCTTATTAGATTGGGATTTATTTCCACGATAAAACAATCGTTGAAGCAAATTTTTCGCAAATGCTCTAAGTTTTCTGTAAGGATGGATAGTAGGTCTTTCGTTGAAATATTTCCTAAACTCAATTTTATTAATTTTTTAGGTGTTTGGGATAAAAAATGAGAATTTCGAAAATCTGCATCCTTTGTGAAGACTATGAAATCATTAGCGTCCGCAAAGAGTGCAATATCTCTGTCTTTAGTAGACCAACCATCTAAAATATCATTAACGTGAATGGATTCTATTTGGTTCATGTTTAAAAGTCGTACCACGTTATACGAAATATGAACATCGCAAAGAACCTTCATTGCTAAGCAACGTATTTTATGGTATGCCCGGACATAAATAATTTTGCGAAATTAAAACAAGCCAAAAGGTCCTCCTTTTCCAATTCAGGATGATCCTCCAATATTTCCTCTTGGGTCATTCCAGAACCCATTAAATCTAAAATAACTTCAACTGGCCATCTCATTCCTCTTACACAGGGTTTTCCATGGCAAATTTCTGGATTGATGGTAATTCGTTCTATTGCATGTTTCATAGTAACAACTAAATTAAATAATTTTTATTGAAGTTGTTAAGCGGCTCAATGTAGCTTTTGAAATTCATAGGTTGGACATGTCAATAAAAAGGTCTTTCAGAATTCATTTTATACTTTTTTTGAAGAGTATCGTGGAAACCCACAAAGTTCCGGTGATTAAAAAAATCGGATGGTACCTCAACTTGAAAAACCGTCAACCCGGTAAATTCCTGCCGAATTGGATGCTGAAAGCGATGGCTTTTAACCGCGTGAAGTAGTACAGGACCAAAAATAATTCTTTTTAAAAAATTCATTTTGTACTTTGAGTTGAGCATTTTTAGAATATATTGCTCAATTGGTTGTGCATTTTGTGTAATCAAGGAAGAATTATATGATAAACGTTACCTCAATGGTATTCCTTTATGGGCCTTTGGATTGAATTATTGAGTCTTTGAACGAAGACCGAGGAGTAAAAACGATAGGGTAGATTTTATCGCCGTCCATGATATTATGTTATTGTTATTTTCTAAATAATGAATTGATAATTAGAAATTTATCGGTTATTTTTATGGTAAATAACTTATTCTATTTATGAAATTGCTTAAACTATTCTTCGTATTTTGCTGCTATTCCGCCATTCATTCTCAATGTCCTCCCCCTGTTGGCGCTGTTGCAGCCAATCCAAATACGGTGTATTATGCCGGCGGCAACTGTACTTTCTACGATGCACAGTGCAATCCATTATTGGTGGTACCTGCGGCTGAAGCATCATGGTCATGTTCTCCCGCACTTGCGGCGTGGGTATTGGTTTCGCCAGTCGCCGGCGGATATTATGAGTTTCCACATTATGGAAACAACATGCCTCAGATAAATTTTAACCGCTATATGGATCCGTTTTGGAATTGTGATACCATATACAACGAATTAATGTTGTTGGATGGAGTAGGTTCAAGTGCTAATTTAATGTTTGAACCAGCCCAAATCATTTCAGTGAAAAACTACAATTACAATACATCCTTTACTCCGGGAGTCGATTATCAGCTGAATGGAAATACCATAACTCAGATGAGTCCGAATGTATCCGCATCGGTTACAACTACCTTTGGCAGTGGATTGGAAAATAAACAGCACAGTTCATGGACCAATGTAACGTATATTCCCAATCGATCCAATTGGAATTCCAACAACAATTTCACCTATCGTGGACAACAATTACCTAAGACGATGGCCAAATTGAATAACCAATTGCCGTTGACCATTCAGGCAATAGGCATGTCGATAACTTGTGGTTTGAACGTGAGCGGTTTTATCGGTGATCCGAATAATTTTCAAGCCAATGTCCCCTACATGCACAGTTACATCGATATGCTTGGCACAAAACTCAATCAAGTTTTTGGAAATAATACCAGCATGCTCAACAGTTCTTGTGGCGGTAAGACGATTGCTTGGGTCGATAATTATTGTGAGCCGTTGGTGAACCCCAATAACCCAGACTTGGTGATCATCGATATGGGAATGAACGATATTTGGGGAACATCCACTGCGGCATTTATGAACAGCTTGCAATCAGCAATGAATAAAATGAAAACCCATAACCCTGACGTAGAGTTTATTTTAATTTCGAACATGTTGCCGGATGTGAACGGAATGGGGGCTCCTGCGAACGGTGCAATGGATATGTACGGGTTTAGAGCAGCCATGATGAATTTGGATACGGTAGGTACCGTGGTTTTCGATATGACCGCCATGAGCGACACGATTTATCAGCGCAAAGGTGCCAATCATTGCACGGCCAATTCCCTTCATCCAAATGACTATTTAGCGCGTTGGTACGCTCAAGGGCTATTTGAAATATTCAATGAGCCACAAGGAGCAAAATTGAACGAAACATCATTCGGCAATGTTGAAATTTACCCCAATCCAGCTTCTGGATCATTTACCTTGGACCTTTCTAAAGGGAGTATTCCAGCAACTATTTCCTTATTCGATTTGAATGGCCAGAAGGTATTTGAGGCGGAGCAAACCGAAGCGATATTGACATATGATTTAAAATCCAACATTCAAGCAGGAAATTATTTATTAAAAATTTCAAATGGAAAACAATCGACGGAAAAACTACTTCAGATTCGATAAAATTTGGCTGATGATGTTTTGTTTTGTAGCTTCTTTTGAAGCGCATTGCACTACCTATTATGTCAGTCCGAATGGGAACAATACCAATGGTTTAAGTCCTAACAGCGCGTGGAACTTAATTTCGTCAGTTAATAATTTTGTCTTTTCTCCCGGAGACTCCCTTCTTTTTGAAGGTAATTTCAGTTATACTGGTAACCTCGAATTCGATGCGTTGGATGCAAATAATCCAAATAACCCTCTTTTTATTGGTTCTTATGGGAATGGAATTGCTACAATTCAAACCCTCACCACGGCAAAATGCGGTTTCAAGGCGACCAATACCCAAGGATTTATTTTGAAAAATTTGATATTTCAAGGACCAGGTGTTGCAATGGCATCGAACAGTGACGGGGTTTTATTCTACACCGACTTACCGACGGGTTATCTTAGAAATATTCAGCTAAATAATATTGAGGTTTCAGGATTTGGATATTGTGGAATTCGTTTCTACTCGAATTGGTCAGCATCGGTCAATTCCGGTTTTCGAAATGTTAAAATTGATTCTTGTACGGTTCATGATTGCCGCGAAAATGGGATTGTGAGTATCGCTTACGATACGCAAAATTCTACCAACTACCAACATTACGGTTTCCAGATCAAACATACCAAGGTTCATGATATTACCGGGTATTCAGCTAATTCTCACAAAGGCAGTGGTATTGTTTTATCCCAAATCGACTCAGCATTGATTGAGCGTTGTGTGGTTTACAACACCGGAAGCCTGAATACTGCTTGCGGTGGTCCTGGAGGCATTTGGGTTTATGCAGCGAATAATGTCACCATTCAGTTCAATGAAAGCCATCACAATAAATCGGGTTCTGGAAATGGGTGTGATGGTTTAGGTTTTGATTTGGACGGTGGAACAACCAACTCCGTATTGCAATACAATTACTCGCATGACAACGATGGTGCGGGAATTTTGTTAGGAAATTTTCCGGGCGCGCGACCTTGGGGTAACAACACAGTACGTTACAATTTTAGCGTAAACGATGCCAGAACCAACAACAGTTCGGTTACCCTTTTTACCGCACCTGGAACGGAATGGTGGGGACTCACATTTCATAACAATACGGTCATAACCTCTTCCTCCAACACGAATAACTATCCTACTTTTGGAGCGTTTCAGATGACCGATTACGGTAGCACGATGGCCGGAGTTCAATGCTACAATAACCAGTTCATTACTGATGGATTACCATTAATTCATGTTCCCGCGACCTTTTTAGGCGATGAACCAAGATTTATCAATAACCTGTATTGGTCCAATGGTCAAACACCGGAGTTTTTTTATGGAGCTTCTTATAACTCATTGGCTTCTTTCCGTACCGCAGGTAATTATTGTGAAAAATGGTTGAATAATGATTATGGCATAGTATCCAATCCACAGTTAACCAATTTATGGAACCCTGCACCTATTTTGTATCCAAACCCAACAGAATCCCTTATGAGTTATCGCCTTACATCAAATTCACCTGCTATTAACCAAGGCTTAGATTTGTTGACCACGTTCGGCATTGGCAGTTTCATGGATTATTTTTGGCATTCACTCCCATTAGGCCCAGCCTATGAGATGGGTGCAGAAGAGGGAGTTTTTTCACAAGTGGGTTTAGCACAAAATGGTGATTTAAACGAGTTTAATGTGCTTCCAAATCCCGTAAAGTCGAACGCTGTTTTTCAGGTGTCAAATCCCGAAAATATTGATAAAATTTCCATTTATGATATGCATGGAAGGGTTCAATATATGAACGTTGATGCGTTAGATGTTCCCGTGAAAGCAGACTTCGGAAAGGGTTATTTTTTCGTAAAAATTTCAACCACATCAGGGCAGGAATTCATCTTACCTATGCTCGTGATGGATTAAGATCACTCCACCACCAAGCGACACATGCTACCGTCCATTTCGATAAGATATACGCCCGAGGCCCAAGGAGCAGGGATTAATAGCGAATTCCCCGTTACCGTTCCATGGGCCACGTGCTGCCCCATGCTATTCATAACGGTGTAGCTTTTTCCGACCCAAGGGTCGCTCACAACGATCCAAAAAGACGATTCGCAAGGATTCGGAAACACGGTAAAACCTAGTTCGGGAACGGTGGTTGTATTCACCCAATGGAGGTGACTTTCCGTCCAGGAACACCCCGTGCTATCGGTGGAACTTAAGGAAACCAGGTAATATCCATTTTGGTCGAACGTGTAAGGCAATGTCGAGCCTCCTAGCAAGGTGTCGTTTCCGATGCTCCAAACGTAGGAGCTTAGCGCGGTGTCCTCCGCCAAAGCAAGGATTTCGTGGTTTCCATCCACCAGTTGCAGGTGGAAGTGAACGTTGGGTTTTCGGGCCTCGATATGTACCGTTTTTCGGGAGAAACACCCGGAGGTATCGGTAACCGTTAAGGTGTAATCACCGCTTTCCGTAGGTGCCAGCACCTGGCCTTGGGGTCCGGGGTCCCAGTCGTAGCTGTAAGCGTGGGAGAACGCATAGTCCAAACTGTCTCCGGCGCAAATGCTCGTATCGTTGAGGTTCGGCAATACGGGAAATGATGTGTTGTAAAGGTCTAAGCTGTCATCGATCCAAAGAAGTCGTTGGCTTATCCACGTTTCGAGGTGGTTGAGGTTATCGTGATAGCTGCTACCGTTGGGACTCGGCCATACGAATTCATTGCGCCCAATGGCGGGAGCTATGCGCTGATACAGGCTGTCGATGCTCTCGTGTACTGAGCTGTCGGATAAAGCGCCTTGTCGGTAGCTTTTCCAGCGGCATTCGGATTCTCGGCGGTAGCGTTCGTCCGACCAAAATTTCGACCACCAAAAAGGAAAGGGCCAATAATAATTGGTGATTTCCCAAACCCAACCTTGCGGGCTTGGCCAATAATAACCGAATCCTTGGTCAAAATCCCACGGCGGTCCTGCTTTGAGCTTTCCTCCATCGTTTAAGTGTTCTTTCACTAAGAAAAAACTGCGTCCGTAGGTGTCGTAGTTGGCCGCAAATTCACTGATCAGCATGAAATCAATGAAGGAATAGACATCCACGAAGGCTCGATAACCCAAGGCTGAATCTTGGTATTGCGGTGAGGCAAGGGCTAATTCAAAGGAATCCGTGAAGGCTTTGAGGTATTGGAGTTGCTGAGCGGGTAAGGCGTCTCGGTCGGGATACACCACCCGAAATTCGACGTTGTAATCCGTGGTTGCGTCGTTGATGGGGGCGTAGTTGGAGGTCCAATCAAACGCCGACCCCGTGTTATTCATTTCATAGATATACCCGCCACTCAGTTCGGGAAGGCTGAGTTCATTGGGCAACAAGCGGTCAACCTTAACGCGGTTTTTATCGCGCTTAACTTTTTCTTGAAGGGTGTAAATTCCCAAATATTCGCCGTCTAAAACTACCTCGCAAAAGCGCGTTCGGGGTGCGTAACGTCCCATTTTTTGAAAGAGATCGAACACCAGATGGTTTTTTATCAGGGTTCGGTCCAGGTATTCCGCTTTGAGCACCCAGTCATTTTCCGCCGGCATTCCGAGCAGGGGAACATCGATTTTATTTCCCAAGGAGTCGGCGATGTCGAAATCGAAATTCTTCTTAGGGAATCCTGGTGCGCTCCACCCTTGCCATTCGATGTAGGCGGTACCCGAAAAAGCAGGGGTATCGTTTTGCCAATCGTTCATACCCAAGGGGCTGTCGTAGCTTTTGAAGACAACGTTTTCTTTTGTGTAATTGTTGATCGCTTTTCCTTTCGTTTGGAGTTCGATGATAGGTAAGGTACTGTTGGTAAACGTAAAAGGTTGTGCAGCTTGGTTTCCAAAGGTCAAGGTTGCATTCATAAAGGAACCTTGGGTTCCTGCATTGGGAACGTCGTCGTAGATCCAAAGGTGCCATAATCCATTCGGATTTTGGCCATTGTTTACTTGCCCCAGCGGTAAGGTTGAGCGAAACGAACCGGTGAAAGGGGCGCTACCGTAATAGATTGGAGAACTGATGTCGTCAAAACAGGTGTTGATCAGGTCATCATCGGTATTTCCGATTTGGTGCATGAGCGTTACCTTGGTGCCATCGGGCGCCACCAATTTCAGGGTAAGGTTGTTCAATTCCGGGTGTTGAATGTTGACGCAAACCGAGCTCAAACCAAAATTCGCATCGAGGCTGTTCGGTAAGCCGTTCACGGAAATAGCAACGACCGTTGGTGTGTGGTTGGGGGAAGCGTAGGTTATTGCTTGCTGTGTGTTATTGCCAAACGACTGGGAGAAAAGCTTTCCCGCTGTGATCAACCCCCAGAAAATGACTCGCCATTTCATGGCAATAAAAGGGGGAATACTTCTTCATTGATTTGAAGGAAATACTTGCCGCTTCGTAAGGAAGGTAGGTGAGTGCCGGTTGTGGGTACAGCTGATGCTTGAAAAACGGTTTGACCGAGCAAATTGATGAGCTGAAGTTCCTGCACTTGTTCAGAGTTGCGCAGGAATAAAAGGCCGTCGTTCATCCAAAAGGTATGGAGCATGCTTGGGTTAGCTACGGATTGAACGCTGCAACTTTTGGGAGCGAGGAAATTCCATATCAATTGGGGCGAATAGAAATCCATGTTAATTGTACCTGCGCCGCCAACCACGGTGGCAATTCCGGGCCACTGGTGACCTCCTCCGTAAATTTTAATGTGCTTGAGGTCCACCGTTCCGTTGATGTACGAATGCAATTCAGGGTAGGATAAATCGGTAAGGTTAGGGTTGGGCATGGGGGTTACCACGGGGGCGGGGTCGCAGCCATAGAATTGCTGGTATTTAGTCAGCATGTCGGGGACGGAAGGACCGGTGGAAGGCCCACCCGAATACAGCACCACGGGGTCTGCGGTTCCGTGAATTTGAAGGACGGGAGTAGGGTGGAGGGGGTTGCAATTCGCGTAGGTAGTATCGCTCATTACCCCGGCTACAGAGGCAATGGCGGCAAAACAATAGGAAGATTCGCAGACCATTTTATGGCTCATAAAGCCGCCGTTGGACATCCCGCACAAATACCTTCTCGTTGGATTCGTGTTGTAATTGGTTTCGAAGTAATCCACCAGTTTCTCTATAAAGCCTTTATCGTCAGTGGTGGAGACGCTTACGTTCATGTTGGCATTCCATGCGTTTTGCAAACCGGAGGGATAGCAGACGATAAAGCGTTCGGTTTCAGCGATTGCATTGAACTGGGTAATATCCATGAGGCCTGATCCGGTTTGGGTAAGGCCGTGCAGGGCAATGAGCAAGGGCAGCGACTCGTTCGCTTGAAGGTTGGAAGGAACGTAGTAGTGAAAAATACGCACCGCTCCATCGTGCGGAAGCGTCGCCATTTGCTGGGGACGGACCACGGTTGCGAAGGCAAGTGCCCCAAGTAAGAAAACGCTGCGCATACACGAAGATAGGGAAAAATCTTTGCGAAATTTTAATCTTCGTGCGCCTCGAGGAAAACCTGTCTGCGGCTGATCCACAGCATAAAAACGGCCATGGAAGCTCCGATAATTAGAATGGCGATGCGTTCCCAACCTTCCAGTGAAAACGAAATCCTTAGCAGAAAGGTCGCAAGAACATACCCTGAATTTCGGATAATGAGAATGGTATTTTTCAAGTTTTTCGCGCTGCTTAACAACAAGATCACATCGGCAAAGGTAAGGAGGGTGAAAAATTCGCGGTAAAAAATATGCGAAGGGTCTTCCAATTTGTGCGGATTTTCGGAAAAACGAAGGAGGTCAACGAGCCAGTCTGAAAAAGAATAAATGGAAAGTCCAAAAAACTCCAGCATGAGCACCGTGGCCATCTTATCTTTCAGCCAAACGAAGCGATCGGACAATTGGTATTTGTGGTCTATCCGGCTCGCATCGATGCTGTGGAAGGCCCAAACCAAGAGCATGAGGACTACGAAACCGGTCAGATCTTTCATGAGTTCGCTGTTCCACAGGAGGTTGGCACCGTCGGTCAGCCCACCTGCATCTTTAAAACAGTTTCGGAGCAGAATGAGGGCCATGATTTCCAATTGCTTTGAAATACTTTTGGTGTAGCTTTTACGGAGGTAATAAATCAACAAATACACTTCGTACACCAGCAAAGAGCTAAAGGGAGAAAACAAGGCGGAAAAAGGATTTCCGAACAGATTCTTGGGAAAATACTGCGGATCAACCCAACCCCATTTGAGCAAAAAAATGATAAGGGCATGGAGCACAAAGGTGCTTACCCCAAAGTAGAGCGTAAGCAATTCGAAGCGCGCCTTGAACTGGGGTGAAAACAACATGTTAACTTTTTGATTGTTAACTCATTAAACACGTTATGTGAATTTAAGTTCATGGAGTTAACCATTTCT
>Ga0209770_10000646_pt1 | contig 18741 bp, 16 predicted proteins | sample LauGreSu1BDMLBDD_2_FD_187572 | JGI IMG/M metagenome (GOLD analysis project Ga0209770, IMG submission 187572) | Freshwater lake microbial communities from Lake Michigan, USA - Su13.BD.MLB.DD (SPAdes) (version 2) | ecosystem: Environmental > Aquatic > Freshwater > Lake | place: Lake Michigan, USA...
AAAGTGTATTGATGGTCACCAACATACGAAAAACTTATGCTTTTTCTACAGGAATAAAAGGGGCCACTTCTATATAAGTGGCCATCGTAAAGTACGCTTCATCAATACAAAACACTTTATTCACAAGAATAATACGGCTTGTTTTTATATTAGAATTGTTTGATCAAGGGGAAATATTCTACAGATTGAATAAATTGAAATAGAGGAAGTGATTCAATATATGTTCTCGCATTTGTTTCTTCAATTCCGGTAAAAATTATGACTGCACCATTTTTTGTCGGTCGCAAAAAAAGATGTTCCACGATACCTTTTTGTTTCCATGCAGAAAGAACTTCTTGTTCGTGTTTGATGATTTCTTGGAAATTCTCTGGGAGATTATCAGTATTGATTGTGAATATCACTAATATGTTGGTAGTCAAAATCACTCCGGATTAAGGTTGTAAAAATGGATAATCAATATAGCCTGCATCTTGTCCGCCAAACATTGTGGATGGATCAACTTGATTTAGCTCTGCATTGAGTTCGAATCTTTTTGGCAAATCAGGATTGGACAAAAACAAACTGCCATACGAAACAAGTGTCGCAATTCCTTTCTGCAATTCTGCTTCACCCGTTTCTTTTGTATATCCACAATTTGCGATGATCGGATGTGTACTCATTGATCCAAAAGTATCAATTGTATTTTGAGGATAATGAGGAAACTTGTCGGCAGGCTGCGGAATATTCATCAAATGGATATAAGACAATGGCAATGTATTCAATTCCTTGATCAGTACGGTAAACTGTTCGAGGGGATTCTCGTGAAAAATGGAATTGTATGTATTGGTTGGCGATAATTTAATGCCCACTTTGTTCGGACCAATCGCGGAAATCATTTCACGCATTATTTCCAATACAAAACGATTTCTGTTTTCAATGCTTCCACCATATTCATCATCTCTTTGATTTGCACTCGTGGATAAAAACTCATCAGGAAGATATCCAAATGCCGAATGCAATTCTATGCCGTCAAATCCTGCTTCAATTGCATTCAATGCAGCTTGCTTATAGTCTTGAATGATGTGTTTGATTTCATCAATTGACAATGCACGGGGCACTTCATAGTCCTTCATTCCTTCCAGTGTGAAATGTTGCTGACCCTCAATTGCAATCGTGGATGGTGCAACAGGCAATTCTCCATTTTTAACATTGGAATGTCCAACACGACCCGTATGCCAGAGTTGAGCATAGATTGTTCCACCGGCATCATGTACTGATTTTGTTACTTCCTTCCATGCATCAATCTGTTCTTTTGTATACAATCCCGGAGTGAGCGGGCTGCCCTGCGCTTGTTTAGAAATATTGATGGCTTCTGTAATGATGAGTCCTGCACTTGCTCTTTGTGTATAATAGACAATCGTTGATTTGCCAACCACTCCATTGAGATCAGCACGAGAGCGAGTCATTGGTGCCATGACCATTCTGTTTTTCAGTGTTAGACCACTTAATTCTTTTGATTCAAGCAATTTCATTTCTTTACCTTATTAAATGTTGTGTTTGCGAATCTAATCTTATTGCTTTACATTTGAAAGTAGTTACATGAATGTAAAGTAATAACACAATGTAAAGTATTGAATAAAATCAATTGTTTATGAGAAATCAAAAAGAAACAAAAAGTGGAAATCCCTGCTCTTTGAGAGAGGTCTTGGATATCATTGGCGGAAAATGGTCAATGCCAATCATTTATACTTTATCAAAAGGCACAATGAGATTCAAGGAATTGGAAAAAAGAATTGAGGGGATCAATACGAGAATGCTTGTAAAAGAGCTGAAGAATATGGAGCTGAATGGGATTGTCAAGAGAGAGGTTTTTGCAACTGTTCCACCTATGGTTGAATACACTTTGACCGTCAAAGGTGAAAAACTTCTGCCAAGCATAGAGTCATTGCATCAGTGGGGCAATGAATACATGGTGTAATGTTTTGGAATATATCAATAAAAAAAGGCGACATTACTGTCGCCTTTCTTATATGCTCCGACTCGCGGACTTGAACCGCGGACCCTCTGATTAACAGTCAGATGCTCTAACCAGCTGAGCTAAGTCGGAACTCAATGGAAGGCAAAAATACTGCATTTGATTATATTCGACAAAATATTTTTTTGACTTTACAGTAAATCCATGTCTTCACTCATTCCAATTCAAGAAAATCAATTCGACACATTCTTCGCTCTGATTGAGGAATTGGCTGATTTTGAAGCACTTGCAAGACCCGATGCAGATGCGAAATCCCGCCTGAAGCAAGATATTTGTGGTGATCATCCTCGCATCAAAGCATATTTGATAGAAATAGATGATTATTACTGCGGATATGTCATCACATTTCAATCATATTCCAGTTTCCTTGCCAAGCCAACGCTATATCTTGAAGATATCTATATTCAACCGAATTTTAGAGGCAAAGGAATTGGAAAAAGCATCATGAAAATACTTGTTCAATATGCTTTGGAACAAGGTTGCGGGAGAATGGAATGGGTTGTATTGGATTGGAATACTTCGGCACAGGAATTTTATCATGGACTCGGAGCGGTTCACATGAAGGAATGGTTTCCTTTCCGTTTGACCGAGGAAGCCATGAAACAATTAATCAATAAAGAATCATGAATAGAATACAAGATACAATCACTTTGATCACAGGTGCTTCAAGCGGTATAGGTGAGGCATGCGCAAAACAATTTGCAGAAGCAGGTTCTCATCTCATTTTGCTTGCAAGAAGAACGGAATCATTGGAACGATTGTCGAAAGAATTGCAAAGCTCATATCCCGCTATTCGCATCTTGAATATCACATGTGATGTTCGTGACAGAATTTCCACCGAACAAGCACTGCAATCATTGCCGGAAGAATGGAAGAATATCGATACACTGATCAATAATGCGGGTTTATCGAGAGGTCTTTCTAAAATACAAGATGGTGACATCGATCAATGGGAAGAAATGATTGATACGAATGTGAAAGGTTTGCTTTATGTGTCAAGAGCCATTCTTCCCGGAATGATTGCACGCAATAAAGGAAGCATTGTCAATATCGCATCCATTGCAGGCAGAGAAACATATCCATTGGGTAATGTCTATTGCGCCACAAAATCCGCAGTTCGCACTTTGTCCGAAGCTATGCGCATTGATGTGAATGGATCAGGCGTGAGAGTGATGAATGTGGATCCCGGGATGGTTGAAACCGAATTCTCCATCGTTCGATTTAGCGGTGATGAACAACGCGCGAAGCAAGTATATGCGGGATTGCATCCATTGACAGCACATGATGTGGCTGAAGTGATTGTGTTTTCTGTCAATAGACCAAGTCATATAACGATTGGCGATATACTCATCTTGCCGACTGCGCAAGCAAATACGACAACCGTTCACAGAGAAAATTGAGATGTCCAATGCATGGCTGACGCCAATCATGTTGGTTCTAAGCAATCTCTTCATGACATATGCTTGGTATGGTCATCTCAAAGATCCACAATTGCCAATATGGCGTGCCACGCTCATGAGTTGGGGCATTGCCTTTTTTGAATATATCCTGATGGTTCCAGCTAATCGAATGGGATATACGGTATATTCGGCTTCACAATTGAAAATCATGCAAGAAGCAATCACATTATTGATTTTTGCTTTCTTTGCAGTGTTTCATCTCGGTGAAACGATCAAATGGAATACAGCCGTGGCATTCTTGCTGATACTCGCCGCTGTGTTTTTCGCTTTCTATGACTTTTCAAATTGAGAGGATATCATGATCCTTCGCTTACTCGGATTATTCATTGTTTTGGGAATGATGTGCATGTCAGACGCAGAAGCAAAAGACGATAAAAAAACAATACCTGAAAAAGCTCCCGCTCAGGAATTTTCACAAGCGCCAAGCATCACGAAAGGCACTGTGACCATCAAAGGAAAATCAATTCCATATACCGCAACGACGGGATTCATGAATATCACCGATGATAATGGTGCCGTAAAAGCAACCATGTTTTATGTCGCATATGTGCGTTCGGACATGGCATCGGAGAAAAGACCAATCACATTTGCCTTTAATGGCGGTCCCGGATCATCTTCTGTATGGCTTCACATGGGCGCGCTTGGACCAAAACGAGTTGTGCTGACAGATAAAGGTGATATGCCGAAACCACCGGGAAATATGGTTGACAATGAATATTCATGGCTGGAATTCACCGATCTCGTATTTATCGATCCCGTTGGAACAGGATATAGCAGACCCGCCAAAGATGAAAAGAAGGAGCAATTTCATGGTTTGGATGAAGATGTAACTTCCGTTGGAACATTCATCAGATTATATACCACACAAAATAAGCGCTGGCTTTCACCGAAATTTCTTGCAGGCGAAAGTTATGGAACCACAAGAGCAGCATATCTATCCGATCATTTAGCAGATAGACATGGCATGTATGTGAATGGAATTCTACTTATTTCAATGGTACTCGATTTTCAAACATTGCGATTCAGTCCGGCAAATGATTTACCCTGCGCTCTCTTCCTTCCTACCTATGCCGCTACCGCGATGTATCATGGAAAATTGGATGAATCACTCAGAGCAAATCAAGACAAATCATTGGAAGAAATTCGGTCTTGGGCATTGAATGAATACTTGACATATCTCGCAAAAGGACATGTAGCAAGCGCTGCTGAACATACGGCTGTCACTGAAAAATTGAGTAGATATACCGGATTGTCAAAAGAGTTTATTGCATCCACGAATAATAGACCCGACATTTTCCGATTCACTAAAGAATTGCTTCGTGATGAAGGAAAAACAGTGGGGAGATTGGATAGTCGCTTCACGGGAATTGACCGCGATAATGCAGGCGAAAACTTTGAGTATGATCCAAGCTATAATGCCGTGATCTATGCACCTTTCACTTCAACCGTGAATCATTATCTTCGTTCCACACTTGGTTTTGAAAGTGATTTGCCGTATGAGATTCTCACAGGAAAAGTCCAACCTTGGAATTGGGGAAGCGCGGAAAGAGGTTTTCCTTATGTAGGTGAAGCACTCAGAAAAGCGATGACAAAAAACAAGTTTCTAAAAGTATATGTCGCAAATGGTTGGTATGATTTGGCAACGCCGTTTTTCGCCGCTGAATATACCATGAATCATTTGCCATTGGAATCATCGCTTCGCAATAATATCTCGATGAAATATTATCGCTCGGGTCATATGATGTATATCGAGAAAGAATCGCTCAAACAATTCACGAAAGATGTCGAGCAATTCTATGGAAACACATTAGCTGATTAAGGAAGAACATTTATGAGCGATCAACATACCCTTCGTTTATTCGGAAATACGATGCAGGACATCGAGCTTGCAGCCATGCTCTTGAAGCAGGGTAAACTCGTTGCATTTCCAACCGAGACTGTCTATGGTCTGGGAGCTTCTGCATTTAATCCGGAAGCATTGCGAAAAGTATTTGAAGCGAAGGGTAGACCGGCAGATAATCCACTCATTGCTCATATTTCATCTATTGATGAATTGGAATTATTGTCAGATAATGTATCCGATGATGCGCGGAAATTGGCGGAAGCTTTTTTCCCGGGACCGCTTACCATTGTGTTGCCGGCAAAATCTACGGTACCAAAAGAAGCCACGGGTGGACTCGATACAATTGCGGTGCGTATGCCAAATCACCCCATTGCCCTTTCACTACTGTCGATGAGTGGCCCGCTCTGCGCGCCATCAGCGAATGTTTCAGGCAGGCCAAGTCCGACGAATGTATATCATGTACTCGAAGACTTAGATGGAAAAATTGATGCTGTTCTCGATGGCGGTCAATGCACAGTGGGAATTGAATCCACGGTGGTGAGATTAACACCGACACCGATGATATTGAGACCCGGTATGATTTCGGCTGAAGAGATTGAAAAGGTATTAGGCAAGCCGGTGGGAATTGTGCAAAAGCATGAGCATGCAATCCAATCACCGGGAATGAAGTATAGACACTATTCACCGAAAGCACAATTGCATCTATGTGGCACACATGAGGAATTTGAACTGTTCAGTAGAAGACTTCCACATGCGATGAAAATGTCCGGCCATGTCACCACGCAATTTGGAGATATCTTTCCACTGAAGGAATCAACATATTATGATATTCTTCGCTCCGCCGATATCAAGGGCATAAAAGACATCATTATACTCTTCACGGAAGAAGAAAGAAAACAAAAAACTGCTTTGTTTAATCGCATTGAAAAAGCATTGAGCAAAGAGTAATACTCAAAGAATATATAATGCGATGATCCAAAGCATGCCGGAGAAAAAGATTTGGGTCTGAAGAATGAATCGCAAACGATAAGTTTTGAAATCAGGGATATGCAATTGACAAAATCGATAAAATGCCAAGCCCATGGCAAATGCGCCGGCTGACATGATGATTTGCGATTGGGCAAGTTCGACAATGCCCAAAATCAGAAATGACAACCACAATAAGCAGTGTACATAAAAGGGAATTGCTTTCATTGAATTAGATAGTATTATGAAACAAGTGCACTGGATTTTTTAGATAAAGTATAGCGTCTTCCTTTCCAAACAGTACCATCCTTTTTTAAGCACCATATCGCTGAATTGATTGCAAATACAATGAATGTTGATGCAGTGAGAGCATGTAGAAATGCATGCCATAGTGGATAGCCGAAATACATTGCAATGATCGCTCGAAGTGACATGCCAAGTACGATGGATAATCCACTGAATATGGAGATCATTGGATCTTGAAAGATGATTCCAAATAACAATGTGATAAAAGGGAAGACATAGGTGATGAAAAGGTGCGTGACAAAGAAGAGAAGTTTAAATATGTCAAAATGCATCGTGGCGAATGCATTTTTTGAAAAACCCGTGAATACATCTTGTGAAGTGCGATACATTCTGCATGCAATGATCTCACCGGCCGATGCATGACAAAGTTTCTTCCCAAAAGTCTTCATTCGAATCGCCAAATCAATGTCTTCTGCTATGCTGTTTGCAACTGCCGTGTGACCGCCTATTGCTTGATAGGATTCTCTCTTGAATAATAAGGCCTGTCCATTTGCCGCGGCAAATTGCGGATTGGGATTCTTCATGATCAAATCATGAGGTAGATAGGTGAGATATAAAGTGTGGATGAAAGGTACAGCAACATGCTCCCAAAATAAATGCAATTGTTGCTTAGGCACCGCACTCAGCATGTCTATTTGATTCTTCTTTGCAAAATGAACTAAAGAAGTAATGCTTCGTGAATCATGAATCGTATCTGCATCAGTGAATAACAAATACTCACCTTTAGCTTTCATTGCCAATTGATGACATGCATGTGGTTTGCCAATCCAATGTGAAGGTAGAATTCCGCCTTCCATGATTGTTAATTGCGGAAATTCCGAAGTCAATCTTGCGAGTATTTCACCTGTAGCATCAGTTGAATGATCATTCAATACAATTACTTCATAGTTTGAATATGTCTGATTGCATAAAGATCTAATGCATTCCTCAATGATGTCTTCCTCATTTCTAGCGGGAACAAGTACACTCACAAGTGGATTCGCATCAACTTCTGTTTCAATGCTATGCACATGATTGAAGATGATTGCATTGCGAACCGTATTGAATAATAGTATGAGTAATGCGATACTTGTCATGATTGACAATATGAGTATTGATTGATCCATGTCTTCGCAATAGAATGTGGATTTGCTATATGTGCAATAATGGATGCAATCAAATGATTTCATCGGAATCAAGTATATTATGAGTTATTAATCATGGCATTGTAAACAAGAGGTAATATTCATGAAAAGACAATATCTCATCATGGTGATATTCGTGATGTCCTTTGGCATGTTTCAGGGTTGTTCATTCCTTAAAGATTTGAGTTCCATGCGCAATGTGGAATTTCGTATTGGGTCTATCTCATCTGTGAACATAGGTGGTGTATCTGTATTGAATAAGAAAAAGGTGACGGACTTCTCGGTTGGTGAAACGATTTCGATTGCTAGTAAAGTAGCCGGTAAATCACTGCCGCTATCATTAACCGTAAATCTCGAAGCTCGTAATCCGAATGATGCAAATGAGAATGCCGTCACGAATAATTCAATTGCAACTTTGCAATCTTTGGAATGGAGATTATTGATTGATGATGTTCCAACAATTGAAGGAGTGGTGAATGGTCCGATTTCCATACCGGCAGGCGGTTCAGCGATCACTATTCCAATTTCCACCGAATTGGAACTATTCTCATTCTTCGAGGAAAGAGGATATGCCGGAATGGCGAAATTGGCATTTGCTCTTGCAAATCCCGGTGAATCCACTGTATCCGTGAAACTTGATGCAAAACCAATGATCAAGACATTCCTTGGGACAATGTCCTATCCCGGAAGAATCACCATCATTGAAAAGGAATTCAAATAGAGGGGGAATTGGTATTGATTCGTATTTTGAGTGCGAATTATTGAAATGACATTCAGAGATTGGAATGATTCTTCGATTACTGCTTTTCTTCTGTGTACTACCCATAGTTACATTTGCCCAAGGCGACTTATATATCAGTGAATTCACCGATGCATCGATGTTTCACTTTGTTGGGAAAGCCAAACTATTCAATAAGAGAATTCGACTTACGGATGCAACATTCAATCAGGGTGGTGGCATTTGGTTGAAAGAAAAACGCAATGTCGCCCAAGATTTTTCCATTCAAATTGGTTTTCAAATAACTCAGCCGGGAAATTCCGGTGCGGATGGCATTGCATTCGTGATTCAAAATCAGAAGAGCGATGCGATTGGGATTTATGGAGGAGGAATCGGTTATGCGGGAATACCGAATAGCATAGCAATAGAATTTGACACCTATCCGAATTCCGAATATCGCGATCCCAATGACAATCATATCGGCATTCAAACACGGGGAAAAAATGCGAATAGTGCCGATCATGCAATCACATTGGGTACATCACGAAATATTCCTCAATTGGAAGATGGAACAGTCCATATCATGAGAATTGACTATGTCAATAATATCATGAAGGTATATCTGGATGAATTCAATACCCCGAAAATCACTGCTTATGTGAATATTGATTCATTACTAGACCTCGACAATGGCAAGGCATGGCTCGGATTCACATCATCAACCGGTGGTGCATTCGCGAATCATGATATAGTCTCCTTTGGACATAAAAGCAATTCCAAAGTCACTGTGGAAGGTCTCACGCCGGCAGGTACGCTCTGCCCGAATCAACTTGCCTCACTCATTGGCTTCACATCAGATTCTGCCAATGTGATTTCATGGACATGGAATCTTCCCGGTGAAACAAAGAATGGAAAGATAGTCTCATTCTCAAGACCCATTCCCGGCACTTATCCCATACAACTCATTATCAAAAGATCGCTTGGGATTTTGGTCGACACATTGAATACTACGATCACAGTTGAAAATCGTGCAAGCGTTGAAGTGAATGATACCACGATTTGTGAGGAAAATTTTGCCGAATTCTTCGCGAAGGTACAAAATACTCAAGGTACATTTACTTATGAATGGAAATCACTCGATGGTCAGCATATCGATGGCTTGATGAATGGTGAATCAATCAAAACGAAAATCATGAAACCAGGGACATATCGTTTTGAAGTATATGTCCGCGATATCTATGGTTGTGAAGACCGCGATACTGCAATGTGTATAGTTCGAACACTTCCAATCATACAAAAGCAGTCAATCATACAGGCATGTGCAGGTGAGATAGTTCGAATCAATCCACTCATCACGAGCTCAGCAGGCACATTGACATATCGTTGGTTTCCAATTGATGGAGTGATTGGTTCAGTCTTTGGTTCAACACTTACAGTAAAAAAATTAGAACCAGGCATTCATGAATATTCAGTGACCGTGAAAGATGAACTAAATTGCAGTGTGTCATATACCTATCAAATTCAGATTGCTTCAAAACCTATTCTGAATGGTGGAAATGATGTGAAGGTATTCTGTATTGGAGATACCATTGAAATAGGAAAGAATGCAACTGTATCAGGTGGAACTCCTCCATATCGCTTTGAATGGAAAAGACTGACTCCCGGAAATGCCAATATTGTAAATCCATATCAAGCAACAACCTTGATTTATCCCACGATGGCCGGCAATTATGAATTGAGCGTCACCGATTCCAATGGTTGTGTGGATGCCGATACGGTATTTGCCGATGTGCGACTCATTCCGGATGCAAATGCCGGACCCGATATCACGGAATGTGTGTGCGATCAAAAAGGTGGAATGATTGGAATATCTGCAAAATGCGGAGTGATCCCATTTACATATCGCTGGTCGGCATTGAACAATGCTCCACTATCCGCATTAAGTGCGCTCGATACAATTCCCATTATGGTTAAAGTGAATGAAAATCCGAGCGTGAAAACAAGCTATGGATATATTCTCACCGTAACGGATGGACAGAATGTGTCTCGTAGTGATACCGTGTTTTATACACTCAATCCATGTCCGAAAGTTGATGCAGGAAGATCTCAATTCATCTGTAGTCCGATTGCACCATTCAATCTCACTCCCACAGTCATCGCCGATCCCACAGATTCATTACGATATGAGTGGACACCGAGTGTATTTATGAGTGATCCAAATAATCCAAGACCTTTGGTGACCTTCCCGGACAGTACCATCTCAATTACATATACTTTGACTGTATCAACTCCTTTTGGTTGCATTGGTTCCGATACCGTGAATTTCCAAACCGAACAATCAATGTCATTATCTCTAAGAAGAATCGATACAAATAAGACATGCATTTGTCGTGGCGACAGCGTAACTCTTAATGCTGAAGTACTAGGTGGATCCGCGCCATATAGTTATGAATGGATTCCAATTGGTCTTCAAAGCACAAGTCCACTTTGTACGGTGAGTCCACTCATCAATACTTTATACACAATACGAGTTATTGATGCAAAAGGATGCTCGATTTCCGATACGATCTCTGTTTGCGTAGAACCCGTTCCGAATCCTCGCCCAGCTTCTGATACGACTATTTGTTTTGGTGACATAACACCCAAGCGCGGTGAAATTGCAACATGTGGTAAAGCACCATTTACTTATGCATGGTCACCGACTACCGGAATAGATGATCCAACCATTCATGATCCGCGATTCTTTCCGGATACATCAACGATCTATTCCTTGACTGTAACCGATGCCGGTGGAATGTCAACCACTGCATATATGGTCATCAATGTTCGACCCAAACTTGAAATGAACATTATCATAGATTCATTGATGTGCAAAGGTGGATCAATTACTGCAATGATTAATCCAATAGGTGGAACTCCGCCATATATTCCTAATTGGAAAATCAATGGATTACCGGTTTCATCGACTGAATCAGTACTTTCAGTTACTGGACTTGATTCTGATTTTGTGATTGAATGTACTATCACAGATTCCGCTAATTGTACTGTAAGTGCACAACAAACAGTAAAAGTGAGCGGACCCGATTTATCATTTCCTGATCAAGTATTTGTGTGTCCATGTGATTCTGTCATTATTGGTGGTGAAGCCATCGGAGGAACACCCAATTATCTCTATGAATGGACTGATCTGGATGGTCTGAAACCTTTGGAATTGCGTGATAGCACATTGTCAACCACGATTTGCTCTCCCTCAAGAAGCAGAGAATATCTACTTCGAGCAATTGATGCAAATGGTTGTTCGGTGACAAGAGGTGTTTCTGTTGTCTATGATGCCGGTGCCATTCCTGTATCTCTTTCCATACCGAATATCAAAGCACATCCTCTGGAGAAAAAAGCAAGGATTCCAATCATCATTGAACGCTATCCTGATTCTCTTGCATGTCCTCCAAAAGTGATTGATTTCATTGTGAAATATGATCCATGGATTTTTGATCCTGCTCCTGAATTATCACATGGAAGAATTCTTGAGAATAGCGTATCAGAAAGAATTCGCACACTGCGAATCAGAATTGATTCCACACATGCTTATACATCCGGTGATACACTCACCATGCTTACTGGATCTGCAATCATGGGTGATCCCGGACAAACTGAAATAATGATTGATTCAATCTCCTGGCCATGTTCAAGGATCGTTTCCGCATCTGCAAAAGGAACATTTGCTTTGGATTCATTATGTGTATTGTCCGACTCTTCCATTCGAATGTTTGATTTTTCAGGCATGCCATTCATGCAAACAATCAAACCGAGTCCGGCGGAAGGACATTTCACCGTTAGTGCAATTCGCTTTCATGGCGAGGAAGTTCAACTCACGATGTTTGATGCTCGTGGAGCAGAAGTTGACAAAAAAATATGGAAAGAACATAATGCTGATTCCATACCTGAATATGCTGTCTTTGACTATTCAGGGGATTGGCCAGCCGGTATATATAGAATCGTATTGCAATCTAAATATGGTCGTGATTCTCAACAATGCATCATCATTCGATAAGGATTGAAATGAGAAAAACCATATACCTCGCACTATTCACATGCTTATCACTTTCTATTAAAGCACAATATATTCGTTCGCCTTGGAGCTATGGAATATATGGTGGCATGCAACAGTCCATATTTACCGGACAATTCAAAGAATTACCCGGAATGGATAATTGTTGTTCGGGATTTAGTGGGACATCGAATAAATTAGATCCATTCTTCGGAATATCAATCGAACATGCCTTGAACAAGTATTTCACAATCGGACTTTCTTTGGATTATGTGAAATCAAGAGGTGCATACTCTGCAATCAATACCATTGGTAATGCATTATCATTTAATGGAACCGGCTTCGACATCGTTGAAGCACAATCTGAACATCGGGTATCATTTGCTTTGCCCTCAGTTGGAATCACTCCGGCAATGGCATGGAAACCATTTCAATCAGGTTTTGGAATGAAAGCCGGCTTTGAATTGCGCATGCAACAAGAATCGGAAAGTTTTGGAGAAGAAGAATTGATCTTTCCAAAAGGAGTGATATTCTCAGACACGAAAAGTACGATACGAAATAGTCGCAAAGGTACTTTCACTCCTGAATCCATGATCTATGGTCCTACGATTGGAATATTTCATGATTTTCATCTGAGTGAATCAATATTCCTAAGACCCGAATTGTCATTTACCCATTTTCTCAATGATCCAATAATCTTTGATCCTTCATCAGAATCACTATCCTTGAGTCTGCTCCGTGCAGGAATCATGATTGCATACACTGCAATTACTCCCGAAACTCTTCTCGAAATTCCGATAACTCCGCTTCCTGTTATAGAGGAGGAAAAAACCTATCAGCCAAAGAGACTCAAAGCATCTCTCTCTGCATTCAGTGTGAATGAGCAATCAAAGGAAGAGAATATTGTGAAGATCACAATTGAAGAATATTCATCGCTCTTAATGACGCCTCTTTTGAATGCCGTGTTTTTTGAGGAAGGTGAGCATACGATTCCGGAGCGTTATGCAACACTAGAACATTCCGATACGCCGCTCTTTGACATTGATTTCATTCATACCCCAAATCATGTAGAAACATATTTGCATATCCTCAATATTGTTGGAAAACGGATGTTGGAAAAACCAAATGCGATTCTCACATTGACAGGTTGCAATGCTGATATTCAAAAAGAGAAAGGAGATAAAGCACTATCGCTGCGTCGTGCCGAATCCGTAAAGCAATATTTGCAACAAGTCTGGAATATCTCGGATTCAAGAATCATTCTTAAGAACAGAAATCTTCCTGATAAACATGCAAATACGCAAACCACGATGGGCGCGCAAGAAAATCGTCGTGTGGAAATCAATGCAGATGATGCATATATCATATCGCCAATCATCACGCTCGACACCATCAGAACAATGAATCCACCGATTGTACGCTTCAGACCTACAGTTGAAGTCGATTCGGTAGATACATGGCAATTGACAGCAGGTAAATCCGAAAGAGAATTACGCAGATTCACCGGCAATACAGTCATACCTCCTTTCATCGATTGGTATATCGGAAGTGAAATGAGTGAAAAACTCATGAATGACACATCTATCACATTTCAATTCAAAGCTATTACTTCATTGAAAGATTCTGCAGAAATCAACGGAGAATTGCCCATTGAACAAGTCACATTGCACAAGAAGAAAATCAATCGTGTGCAAGACCGCGAAGTCAACACATTTTCTTTGATACTGTTCGATGTTCGTTCAAGCGATATCAATAAAGCGAATGCAGATATCATTGAATTTATCAAAGGTTATGTGAAACCGAAATCCACAATCAATATCACTGGTTATACCGATAGACTTGGTGATGCAAATGCAAATCAAAAACTTGCGCAAGACAGAGCGGATGCAACTGCGAAATCACTGAATGTGAAACTAAGAGCTACCGTATCGGCAAAAGGAAATAGCGCATTGTATGATGATCGTTTCCCGGAAGGAAGACTATACACAAGAACCGTTGATGTGATTGTTGATACAAGAATTGATAATTGATTCAACCATTCCAAAACTGTCTGTCCAAACTTCGATATTGAACAGCCTCGCTCACATGTTCTATTCTAATTTGTTCGGAATCTGCCAAATCAGCGATGGTTCTTGACACTTTCAGAATACGATCATAAGCTCTTGCAGACAATCCAAGTGAATTCATTGCCTTATTCAATAAATCAGAAGATGGACTGTCCAATGCACACCACATTCGTATATCTGCAGCGAGCATGTCAGCATTCTTGAATAAATCCTTTCTCTCAGAAAATCTTGTTCTTTGCTTCTCTCTGGCTTTTATAACTCGTTCTCGCACCAATTGTGAAGATTCACCTTTGCGCGCATCAGATAAATCACGATAGCGCACTGCAGGAACATCCACATGGATATCAATGCGATCCAATAATGGCCCTGAGATCCTTCCCATATATCGTTGAATCTGTTGCGTTGTGCAAGTGCATTGCTGATGCGGATTTCCGAAATGTCCGCATGGACATGGATTCATCGAACATATCAACATGAAATTTGCCGGATATTCAACGCTCATCTTTGTGCGAGAAATAGAAATGGATCTGTCCTCCAAAGGCTGTCTTAATACCTCCAATACATTTCTTGCGAATTCCGGAAGTTCATCCAAGAATAAAACCCCATGATGTGCCAAGCTTATCTCACCGGCTTTCACCACGCCCATGCCACCACCAACTAATGCTGCATCGGAAATAGTATGATGCGGAGATCTGAAAGGTCTCATAGTGACAAGAGGTATGCCCTTGGGTAATTGTCCTGCAACAGAATGAATTTTTGTTGTTTCCAATGCCTCTTCCATGGTCATTGGAGGCAGTATGCCCGGCAATCTTTTTGCAATCATCGTCTTGCCACTGCCGGGAGGGCCGACGAGAATAAGATTGTGACCGCCACTCGCAGAAACTTCAAAAGCGCGTTTTACTTGCTCTTGTCCTTTTATATCAGCGAAGTCTATGCCCGATGAATGTACTTGCTCAAATAATCCTTCAATGGAAGATTGATGCGGAGGGATAGTAACTTCATTTCTCAAGAATGAAATTGCTTCTTGAAGGGAAGTGATGGGAATGATCTCAACGGCTTCAACAAGTCCTGCTTCTTCGGCATTGTCTTTAGGCATTACTATTCTCTTGATTCCTTGTTCTTTTGCCATCAATGCAATGGATAATGCTCCATGAATTGGTCTAAGCTCACCATCCAAAGCAAGTTCACCGATGAAAACCGTATCATCGAGAGCTTCTTGATCGAGATGACCCATTGCTGTGATAATACCAAGCGCAATCGGTAAATCAAAACCACTGCCTTCTTTTCGAATATCAGCGGGTGCAAGATTGACGGTGATTCTCTTGAGTGGAAAAGGTAATTCAGAGTTTTTGATTGCCGCAGAAACCCTTTCACGAGATTCCTTGACGGCGGAATCCGGAAGACCAACCATCAAAAACATGGGCACTGCATTTTCAAGATGCGTTTCTATGTGAACAGGAAAAGCCCCAATGCCGAATACGGATGCAGAATATAAAGATGCGTACATGATGTCCCCTGAAATAATTCTTTTGCAACTTAGATAATGTGATGAGAAAAAAAAACTCCGATGAAAAGCATCGGAGTTGTGAGTTTAGAGTTGTTTTGATTTATCATTTGGCTTGATTACAAGCGTATCAGGTGATTTCTTTCGATTTGTATCAATACTGTTTAACTGTTTTTCGGGAGCTTTTTGCTTATACATTTGAACGGTGATTGAACTCACTCCGGTTTGAATGTCCAATATGATTTTCTTTTTTGATGTGGCATAATTGGGTGATTCAAAGACATTATCAGCTTTCTTGGTAAAGTTTGGAAAATCATGTTTTGACAAACCTGATTCTTGAGTGATTCTGCAACCTGCATCTTCAGGAATCTCTATGAGGAATTTAGCAGCACCACCTTCTATGTGATAGAATGAAGAATCTTGCATTGTTCCTAGTCGAAGCGAAACTGATGAAGCACCAACCTCGAGATTCAATGAAGAGATGCGCAATGCAGATAGATCAGCATTCATGGAAGTTGCTCCACCATCAATATCTATATTCCACAATGCTTTTGGATTAAGTAATACTTTTGCTCTCTTTAACTTCTGATTGCCGAATAATGTGAGATTGCCACCAAATTCAAGATCAACTCTATTGATGCCATCTCGAACTTTATGATCTATTGAAAATGATGATCCGGTATCAATCTCGTCAATATTGCCACCATTTACCTCGGACTCATTCTCAAATACTTCTGAATGTCTTTGTATTAGGATAAGTGATGAATCCTCATTCAATCCAATGTCAATCGATGCCGCACCCGCAGAAATGGACAAATATGAAGTATCGCTGAGATTGGGATCATAAGGAACACTTACGGAATCCCTCACTTCGGAGACTTTCTCATCTTTGTCAAATTCAATGATAATACCTTTGTTTTCATCTTCTGAAAATAGTATGATACCTGCAATCAAGCCAATTCCGGACATGAGGATTTTCTTGACAGTTACATGTTTGACGAGTGAGGAAACACCGAGTAAAAGTAAAATCAGAGGCCAAAGTCGCCAAACATCTTCAACCACAAACAAAGGATAAAAATTATGAACTAAGAGTAATGAACCAATGGTGATAAAGAAGAATCCGAATAGATATTTGAATTGATTCATGATTGACCCTCCTTTTTACCTGAAAACAAAATGGATATACCGATCGCAATCAAAATAATCGGCCAGAATCGCTCAATATCAAAATCAGGGAGATAATTGTGAGCCAAGAATATCACGCCAAGAGTAATGAGAATAAAGCCTAGGGCTTTTCCTTTTCCAGGCTTTGATTCTACGGTGAGATTGAACTTGATCTCTTTGTCATTGAATGCATCTTTCACTTTTCCTTCAAGATTCTCAGCCGCTGCCTCAACCTTTCTACCCAATTCTTCACCGAATTGCTCGGCTTCCTTTCCAAACTTTTCACCGATGATTTCAGCTTCTTTTCCGAACTCCTCAACTCTCTGCTCAAATGATTTTGAAGAGGCATCGCTTGATTCTTGATTGCCAATCATGGGCATCTCCAGAGGCTTCTTGGGAAGCGCTATCCACAATGCGATATAGCCTAAAACTGCAATTGGGGGCTCAAAGAAAAATAATAGAAAGGCGATTCTGATGAATAATGGGTCGATTGAGAAATACTCACCAAGACCACTGCAAACACCGGCTATTACCTTGTCCTGAGTATTCCTATATGCTCTTTTTACCATGTGATAACTCCAATATTATTGAGCGTTTACGGAAAGTCTTGAAGATAGTTACAATCCATGCGGTGAGTTTCCGAAAATTACTTCCTTTCAAAACTCGTAGATTGCAAGCAAAGGAGTATATATGGATAGATCAATCGCACCATTATCTGCAGAGAAACCGATATTCACTTTTCCGGCAAATGAATGCAGGAAATTAAGCAATGGAATGAATGTACTGTTTCTGCACGATGCAAGTAGTCCGCTAATTTCCATTTCTCTTACCATGAGAACGGGAGCAGTTCACGAACAAATCAGTGGATTGTCAAGGGCCTGTGCAGGACTGATGATGACAGGTACTTCCACAAAGACTGCTCGTGACATTAATATGCTCATTGATCGACTCGGCATTTCATTCTCTTATTCTGCATCTTGGGATTCATTCGAGTGTTCGTCCATTGGTCTTGCAGATCATCGAAATGCAATCATAGATCTGATGTCTGAAACATTATTCGATTCTCAATTCCAAGAATCTGAAATTGCATTGAAAAAAGATCTCATGCTTGCTGAACATGAGCAATATGCAATGGATCCTGAATATCTGGCTTCTCGTGCCTTGAGCGCAAGATCATTCGTGAATCATCCATATGGATCTTCCAGACTCGGCATACCTTCAAGCATTAAACAAATTGATAGAAATGTCTGCAAAGAGTGGCATCAACATATTCTAGAAACTCCGGATGCTTTCTTCACCATTGCCGGCAATGGTCATCCAGATGAAATTATGTCTTTGCTTGAACAAGCATTTGGGGATTGGAAATCAACAGGAATCATGCCTGAAATCATGCAAGCCACCTATAATGGTGATATGAAATGCATCATTGCTCCAAAAGCTGATGCAGTCCAAACAGCTTTGCATATTGCATTTCCATCAATAGGAATACATCATCCCGATTATGCTTTGTTTCGTATTGCAAGTACTG
>Ga0209770_10000647_pt1 | contig 18712 bp, 15 predicted proteins | sample LauGreSu1BDMLBDD_2_FD_187572 | JGI IMG/M metagenome (GOLD analysis project Ga0209770, IMG submission 187572) | Freshwater lake microbial communities from Lake Michigan, USA - Su13.BD.MLB.DD (SPAdes) (version 2) | ecosystem: Environmental > Aquatic > Freshwater > Lake | place: Lake Michigan, USA...
TTCGTCCCCGTCTCACTCGCCCGCAAGAACGGCGTGAAGCCCGTCGGCGCGCCGAGCAACCTCGATCAGATGTTCCGCATCCCCCCGCGCCGCTAGGAAGCACCATGCCCATGCGATCCTTGGTGTCCTCGATCAACTGCCCGCACTGCTGGACCGAGTTCCAGCCGGCGCAGGTCCGCTTCATCGCGGAGCATGAGGCTGCGCGCGGCGACTCAGTGCTCGGCGATGCGGAACTCATGCGGTTCCTTCCGAGCCGATTCGACGCACGGGCCCGCGCGATCGATCCGTTTGGCGCGGCGTGCACGCGCTTGGCGTGCGTGCGCTGCCATCTCGAGATTCCGCCGGCACTCGTCGAGATCCCGCAGACGATTGTCTCGGTCGTCGGCGCGCCTGGTTGCGGCAAGTCGATCATGCTGGCTGCCGCAAGCAGCGCGCTCCGATCGGGACTCGTCGTGGGAGGCATGCACTTCCTCGACGCGGACGCGAGCCTGAACGACCTCACGATCGAGCTCGAGTCTGCGCTGTTCCGCTCCACGACCCCGGATACGCCGGCGATGATCGCCAAGACCGATCTTTCCGGGCGACTGTACCGTTCCTTCCGCTCCGAAGACGGCGTCTGGGTCGCGCCGAAGCCGCAGCTCTTCGAGATCGCGCGCGGCGAGTCGCGGCGAATGCTGTGTCTCTATGACAACGCCGGAGAGCACTTTCTGCCCGGGCGCGAGAGCGCACAGCATCCGGTCACGCGGCACCTTGGCGCCTCGCGGGCGCTGGTCTTCGTGGTGGATCCGACGCAGGATGAACGCGTCGCTTCGCGGCTCGGAGGCCGCGAGGCGGTCGCCGCCTTGGGCGGATCCGGGTCTGCCGAGCAGCGGCAGGATCTCATCCTGATCGAGGCGATCAACCGGGTGCGACGCCTGCGTGGACTCTCGACGCGCGACCCGCTTCCCTTTCGGATTGTGCTTGCGCTCGCCAAGGCCGACATCTGGTCTTCGGCTGCTCCGAAGGAGCTCTCGGAGGCTCTCGACTCGCGCGATATGGGTGCTCGCATGGCCGTTCCCACCCGCGAGACGCTCGCGGCCGTGCACGCGGCCTCCGCCCGCTTTCTCGACGAGCACATGCCCGAGTTCCTTGCGACGGCGAGGGCGCTCGATCCTGCGTTCAGGGTGGTTCCGTTCAGCGGACTCGGGCGTTCACCCTCGCGCGATGCAGCTGGGAGCGGTCTTTCCATCCGCCCACGCGATGTGCGGCCGACCTGGCCGGCGGCGCCGCTCGTGGTCGCGCTCGCCGAAGCTGAGCCTGCGATGTTCCCGGAGTACACCGCCGGATGAGCCTTGAGCTGGTTCACGCCTCGGTCGAGAAGGGCCTGCGCGGAGGGGCCGGTTTCGGCACGGCGATCGCAACCAAGGGCATGCCCGTTGCACTCGAGCGAGCGCTCGAGGAGCTCAGCGCCTACGACTTCGACCCGCACCGTGCGGTCGGCGCAGATCGAATCGACTGGGCCCACCGGGTGCTGACCCTGCATGGCCGGGCCTACAGCGTGCTCTCGCGAACGGCGCCCTGTGGCAGCGACTGGAGCGGGAGGCCGAACCGCGTGGCGCATCACATCGTCGTCGACGCATCGGAGCGCGCGGGCGCCGGCCCTGCGTGGATGCTCGACAGGCTCGCGCAAGACCGAGATGCGCTCGCGTGCGAGCTCCCCGTCGTCGGAGAACGAGCTGGGGGTCCATCCCTTCCCAGCGGATCGATCGCGCCGAGACGCGCGGGCGCGTGGGAGCAGGCTGGATTCGATCCCGGATGGGCCGGCGTCGTGGCGCACACGCTGATCGACCACCCAAGTGTGCCTTGCTACCTCGTCCTACCGGGTACGACCGAAACGCTGCCACTGCTGCTCGATGTCTTCGCGCTGATTCCAGAGGACCGGCGCTGGCACGCGACATTCTCCACGCGATTCCTGCGGGCTTCATCGGCGGTGCGCTGCCAACTGCGCTGCATCCGGGCCGACGCGCCGTCCGTGCGCGCCCTGCTTGCAGAACCAGGGGTCCGCTCTGTGGTCATCGAGCCCGGCACATCAGCCAACGACCGGGCAGGCGCGCAGGCCGGCAGGGAGGGGACGAGCCTCGAGGTCGCACGACGCACCCCGCGCGTGCAGCCGGTCCTTCGCGAGCCGTGGATCCCGCATGACGGTGAACCGGTTCCGCAGGATCCACGCGCGACGGCTGTCGCGTCCGGGACCTTCGAGCTTGCCTTGGAGCCACATGCTCAGGCTCCTTCAGCGGGCGGTGCAGACGATGGCACTCCGAATCGACGCACGAACGACCGTCGATCTCGAGCGGAATCCACCCATGCCTTGCGGGCCGTTTCGCTGAGCGCCCAGGGCGACGGAATCGTCACGCTCATCCTGTTCGGTATCGCAGCCATCGCGCTGGTCACATCGCTCATCCTTGGAGTGCTCATCGCCCTTCGGCCATGAGCCATCGCAGCAACCCCATTGACGGATATCGACATGTCACAGGTCACGAGCATCCGAATGATCCGCGAGTCGATCGAGGCCCAGTCGCGCGCCGCCCGCGTCGACGAGATCGGCCTCGAGTCGCTTCGCGGAGAGATCGAGCGCACGGTTCTTGGAGTTCGGCGAGCGATTGATCGTGTTCAGGACTTCGCCGCCCGCGGGCTCATCAGCGAAGCTGCATCGATCGTCGAGGACTTCCCCGATCTCATCAAGCACGCGCAGGACATCGCCGAGTTTCCCGCATCCTCGCCGGCTGTCGCGCGATTCTGGTCGAACTCGGTCGACATCGGTGCGGACCGGATCCTGCTTCCCACCAGCGAGGACATCAACCTGCTCGCGGATGTCGTCGGGCAGGCATCGCGGCTGCGCCCCCTCCTGGACGCGCTCCGGACCGCCGCGCTTCGGCGTGAACCGATCACCACGCGTCTGGCGATCCTCAAGAAGCTGCGCGAGGCGGACGGCCGAAACCGCCTCTGGCTCGACCAGATCGATGCGCTCGAGCGCGAGTGGCTGAAGCGAATCGCTGAGATGCGCACTGACCCTCATGTTTCCTACGCGGAACTCGAAGAGGCCGGCACGGCGCTCGCGACGAGGCAGTGGGTGGCGGCGGTCCCCCGCGGCCTTCGTGAGGAGATCGAGCAACTGCTCAAGCCCATGCGCGCGCAATCAGCGGGGGAGCGCTATGCAGCGCTCGCCTCGGAGATCCACGCCGCGTCGGCCCGGATGGACCGCGCAGAGCTCGAACGGCTCGAAGCCGCTTGGGCGACGGTGTCGCACGACACCGGGCACATGCCGCCGGAGGAACTCCAGGCCGTGGTCGCCCCAGGTTTCGAGTGGCTCGGTCGGGTCGCCGCCGAGGAGCGGGAGCAGGCCGACTTCACTGCGCTCGTCGAGCGCCTTGAGAGGGCGCTGGACGACGGCAGGCCGGCGGTCGAGATCGAGCGCGCGCTTTCCGCATTGCGCGACAGCGGGCGCTCGGCGCCCGAGGGCGTCGTCGCCCGCGCCAATGCACGGATTGGCGCGGAGCGTGATCAGACGAGGCGGCGGCACCGGCTGGTTCTCGTTTCCTCGCTGGCAGCCGCAGCGGTGCTGCTGGCCGCAGGCTCCCTTGCTGTTTCCGCCTACTCCCGGGCGCAAGCGCGGCGTGGCGCAGCGGCAACGCTCACCGCGGCAATCGAGGCAGGCGACGCGCTGACTGCCCGGAGGATCGCCGAGGAGATCGGGGCGGATCCAAACCTCGCAACTGCCGAGCTCGCGGCACTGCGTGCGCGCTCCGAGGAACTTGGTCGAAGATGGGACGAGGAGCGGTTGGCGCTCGCTTCGGTGCTTGATGGTCTCGAAGCGGCACTTGCCTCGGATCCCGGCCGTGCGAGACTTGCGCAGCTCGAGTCCGAACTGACCGATGCCAAGGGCCGGGCAAGGCTCGACGAGGAGTCGAGACGGATCGAACGCTTGACGCAGCAGCATGCCGATCGCGCGATGGTGCTCGACGAGCTCGATGCGCGGACCGCCGACGATGCGATCGCGAGGATCGACGCAGCGCTCGCGGAGTGGCCGCTTCCGGATCGATGGAAGCCCTCCGAGCAAATCGACCCCGACCGCTGGCGCGCGTACGCGGCCGTACTCGAGCGAATGCAGTCGCTGCTCGAAGGAAGCCTCCGCGAAGTCGCCGGCGCTGCTTTGCAGGAGTCGCGCCTCAAGTTGCGGCTCGAGGGCATCGCCGGCCGACTCGGCGAGGCACAGAGTCGTCAGGTTGAGGTCGTGGCCGCGAGGCAGAGCCTCAGCGACAAGGAAGTGGGTCGTGGCGTCACGACGGAGGCGGATCTCATCCTGCGACTCGATCGACTGGTGTTGGAGCATGGAGCCACGCTGCAGCGCATGGGTCTTCTGCGCGCATACGAGTCTTCGCAGCGCTGTGCGGAGGCGTGGCGCGCGATCGCCGCGTGGCGCGATGAGGTTCTTCCCCGAGTCGAGCTTTGGCTCAAGTCGCCCGCCAGCACTGAATTCGCGGACGCGGCGCTCCGTTCCGTGCAGGATCATCTCGCCGGACATCCTGCCTCGCCTCACCGCGCGAGTGCAGAGATGCTCGTGCGCCGCCTCGATCCTTCGTCGGCGGTTCCACTGTGGAGCGCCAATCGGGTGAGTGCAGCGCTTTCGGACTTCTTCTACAGCGGGCTTGAGGAAGTGCCTCTGCGCGGCAGCGAGCGCTTCTTCTATCGCCGGGCTGCGGGAAGTGTCCCGAACCTCCGTCAGCGCGCGGTCGAGAATCTGGAGGATCTCCAGATGCAGCCGGAGCGATTGAACGGCATGCTCCTCGATCCCGGAGACGAGATCGCTGGAACAACGCGCCCGTGCGCCGTATCCGATGCATGGATGAGCGCCGAGCGTGCCGCGAGCGTCGCCGAAGAGGATGCCGTCCAGCCGTTGCTGCTCGCTCTCTTGGAGAAGCTCCGGGGGGGAGGTCCCGGCGACCCGGTCCTTCGACTGCGGGCTCTCCGCGACGCGACGATGATTCTGCAACAGAGCGGACATTCGCCCAACGGCGCATCCAAGCTCCTCGAGCCCTGGATGCAGCAGTGCAGCATCCAGTGGTCGAGCGTGCTCGAGGTTGACTGGCCGCTCGCTGCATACCGTCCACCTGCGAACGCCAGCGCGCTCCGGCGCGAGGCGGATGCAGCGATCCGGTCCTTCCCGTCTCTTCTTCCTCTCGTCGATCAGGCGCGGATCGAACGCGAACGGCTTCGCGCGGGCATGCAGGCGATCGCTCCAATCGGCGTGCTGCTTCCCGCGGACGGCGTTTCGGGGGATCGTGTCCTGGGTGACGGCGGCCTTTCCGATCCCGTGGTGGTCATGGTGGTGTCTGACGGCCCGAAGTGGCGGCTCTCGGATTTCGCGGTCATCGACGGGCGCATCGTCAAGCAGGCGACTGGACTTCCCGAGGGCCCGGTCCTCGTCTTCCGGAGGGTGGGAAAGTGAATCAGCGCACACATGACGCCCCCGCTGCAGCGTCCTCGCCGCTGATTCGGTTCTCGAGACTCGATCCGGAGGCGCGTCTTGGGATGCCGGTCGGGTCGCACACCACGCCCAGCGCGATCACATGTCTCGTCTTCACGGTGCTGATCGGCGCAGGGGTCTACGGCACGAGCTACGCGTTCCGCGAGGGCGCCTGGGGTGGTGTGATATGGGAGTACCTGACGGGCTTCGGGCGGATTCCGATTCCGATCGCCCTGCTCTCCATCTGGTCGCTGGTCTTCCTCGCCATCAAGGCGCTGAAGATCCGTGCGCAGCGGGCCGCGCTCCGCGTGCATTTCGTGCCGGACGACACGGCGTTCGTGCTGCACGCGGGTTCCGCGGACGCGGTCGTCGATGCGATCGACCGATCTGCTGACGAGCCCGAGCGCTTCCTGTTCCTCTCTCGCGCCCGCACGGTCCTTCGCATCATGCGGAATCTCGGAAGAGTGAGCGATGTCGACGATCTCATCAACTCGCGCGGCGATCAGGATGAGTCGACGATCGATTCGGGATACACGATCCTCCGCGGCTTCATCTGGGCGATCCCGGTGCTCGGCTTCATCGGCACCGTCATCGGTCTCACCCAGGCCATGGGGCGATTCGGCGACGCGCTTCGCGAGGCCGGGAAGGATGTCGACGCGATCACCCAGCAGTTGACAGGCGTCCTGGCAGGGCTCGATACGGCGTTCATCACGACCGCGGAGGCGCTCGTCGCTGTGATCGTCATCCATCTGATCCAGACGATGGTTCGTCGCGCCGACGAGCAGCTGCTGGATGATGTGCGCAAGGCGGCATTCGATGCGATCGTCTCGCGCGTTCGCCTCACGCGGCCGGAGACTTGAGTGCCGGTGAGACGACGACGCGAACATGGCTCGCCCGTGACTTTCTTCTCGTTTCAGGACGTGATGCTGTCCCTCATCGGCATCTCGATCGTGATCGCCGTCATCCTGCTTCTCCAGGTGACGGATGCGGCGGTTTCCGTCCTATCGCGAGCAGCTGACACCGAGCCTGTGGCCGATCGACGCGAGGAGGCGTTGGCGTCGCGGGTCGCTGCACTCGAGTTCGCGGTGCGCGAGGCACAGAAGCGTCCTGACCTTGATCCCCTCGCGGCGCGTGCCACGCTCCGCCAGGAGCTTCTGGCCGCATCCAGGAGGCTTGACGAACTTGAGGCCCGGTCCGCCGAGCTTCTGCGGCAGTTGCGGGCCCTCACCCTCGAGCATCCGGATGCCGGCGGGCTCCTGCAGCTCGCTGAACTCACGCGGATGCGTGACGAGATGCTCTCGGAACTGCAGAAGCTCGAGCGACGCCGCCGGATCTCCTACATCATCGACCCATCCGAGCCACGCAAGCCGCTCCTGCTTGAGCTGTCGGGATCGCGGATCGTCGCCTGCGATCTTTCGGCTGATGGGTTTGCGGTGCGCATCGCGGCAGGAACCGCGGCTGCGCAGGTGAACGATGCCCTCGAATACTACCGCGCGATGTCGAATGGGCAGGATGCCTATCTGCTGCTGGTGGTGAAGCCCTCGGGCATGGCGCAGTACTGGAGCCTTCGCGCTGCGATCGATGCAATGCCAGCGGACTCAAGGCCAGCCCTTGGGCTCGATCTCATTCCCGAGGACTCCTATGTATCGGAGCTCTTCCCGAGCGCCTTGATCGGAGGGGGCACATGAGCCGATCGCGGCATCGCAGCGCGGGCGAAGACAGCCTTGAACTCCTGCTCGATCCGATCTGCAACATGTTCGGGACGATCATGTTCGTTGCCTTGATCGCCGCACTGCTCGCGATGTCGCGTTCAAGCGAGGTGGTCGCCGAGGCGGTGAGCGCCGCCGAGAGGCAGCGTCGATCCAACTTCGACTGGCTCGACTCTCGTGCGCAGGAGCTCGAGGCCATGCTGCAGTCGATGCCGTCGGAAGCCGAGGAGAGCTTGGATTCCGCGGCCGCGGATCGCGTCGAGCGCGCGATCGGCGAGATCGCGCGCCGCGAGAGAATCGTGTCGCAGTACGACGAGACCATCGCCTCAGCCAGGTCGGACATGCGGCAGATCGCCACGCGGATCGATCCGATGAGGGAGGAGGTCCAGCGCGTGCGGGAAGCGCTTGATGCAGCGCAGCGCGCCAAGGACCGCAAGCTGCGCACGCCGCTCGAACGAGAGGTGGATCGCTTCGAATTCACCGTGATTTTGTGGCAGGATCGGCTGTACGCGGTGTGCGACCTCTCGAGCCGCGAACGGGATGCCTGCGAGTGGCTCCGGACCTGGAATCCGCGACATGTCGTGGTCAACCGCTGCTCGACGCCGGTCTACGAGTGCAGCCGCGTCAGGATCCACATCGTTCGATCGATCTTTCTCCGGGAAGATTCGGGCATTCCCGTGTCGGACCTCCAGTCGCTGCGCAGTCATCCGGAGTTCATCGCGCTTCTTGCATCGCTCGATCCGAGGGAAGACCTGATCGGCATGGTGGTGGCCCCGGACTCCTTCGACGCGTTCGCGGTCGTGAAGCAAGTCTTCCTCTCCGAGGGATTCAACTACAGCGTCGAGCCGTGCGAGCAACCGCTCCCTACCTACAAGGATTCGTGGATTCCCGGGAATCCACGCGGGCTCTGAAGCAGCGCTACTGCGGCACGAAGGTGTAGGTGCCGCGATTCTCGCTCGCGATCTGCTCCATCAGCGGGCGTATCGCCGGCTCCTCCGCGACGGAGCCGACCACGATGGAGTGCACGACCGTTGGAATCCGCGCCGAGTTGAGGCGGCGAACGAGTTCCGGAATCCAGGGTGGGATCTGTCCATCGGTCATGAAGAAGATGCAATCTGGAATGGGGGAGAGCGACTGGAAGGCGAAGTTGAACGCGGCGGTTGGATCCGTGCCCCCGTTGCAGCCCTGCTGGCCGATGAGCTGGACGGCGCGATCGCGGTCCACTTTCGCCTGCATCCAGCCCCGGGAGATCGCATGGGCGCTGCCAGCGAAGAAGATCACCGCGAACTCCGCATCGTCGTCGAGCGCGCGTATCGAGTCGGCAAGCTCGGTCTTCAGGCGGTCGAGCTTGGAACCGGCCATCGAGCCCGAGATGTCGGCGATGAAGACGAACCGCCGCCCACCGTCGCGCACGCCGAAGAATGCGGCCTCCTTTGTGGGGACCGTGTCGGAGCGCGCAGCGGACGGTTTGCCGGGCGCGGTCTCCACACGCTCCTCGGGGGTCGAGATGTCTCCGCCCCCTCGGCGGATCGACTCAAAGACATCAAGCGTCGTGCGAGCGTAGGTCTTTCCACCGAGGACGAGTCTGTCGCCATCGCAGCTCCATGCGACCGTCCATGGGTCACCGGCGGCCGGAGGTTCGGCATAGCGCGCTTGGGTTCCGCCGAGTGCCATGCGCCGGTTCGGGAAGCGTGAGGAGAGGGACGGATCCGTGCGGAGAACCAGCGTGCCGGCCCGTGGCCCGCGCGACGGCAGCTGCGCCTCCTCAGGCAGTTCAAGCGCGAGTTCGCCACCCATGACGATCACGATCGAACCGCGGAACACGCGGTAGATCGCGGCCACCTTGGTGGCGGGATTGAGCATCAGTACCGAGCGCTCGTAGCCTCCGGGACCGAAGTCGGCCTCGCTTGGTCCTTCGATCTGCTCCCACACGCCGGAGATTGCGTGGACCTCGCGGGCTCCCGATCGCCCGGCTCTTTCAAGTGCGGTGATGTCCGCGTTGCTCTCATGGATCTCGAAGTCGGGAAGGTCGATCTCATTTGATCCATCGCGTCGCGCTTCGGGATCTTCACCCTCGGCCGTCGGCGCACCGTCCGCGGCCTCAGACGCCCGGTTGCGACGCGCCTCGGTCGCGCCTTCCGCTGCGTTTGCCTTGGCTCCGGGTTCGTCGGCGGCGCCGACGCCGTGGCCAGTTTCACCGCCCACCGGCCGCGGCGCGCCATCCGGGGCTGGCGCCTGGCTGCTCCCTCCAGGCGTCGACGGGTTCTCGAGCCCCTTCGTGCTATCGCGACGCGGATCGGGCGATTGCTCGAGAACGCCACCAGCGGCAGGAACATTCTCCGGTGAGGGCGCCGCGGGCCCATGGTCCGTGTCAGAGGAACGGGGCGAGTCGGACTTCGCACCTTCCCCCGCCTCGCCGCGTCCGCCAGACCGGCCGCCACCGCTCCCCGATTGCGCATCCTCTGCCGGCTCAGTTCGCTCATCGATCTGGGAGCGGTTCGGCGTGGAACCGGGAAGCGGCTGGAGACCGACAGGCCCACCGGATCCTGCACCGGATCCCGCACCGAATGCAGCGGGATCTGTCGGTCGCGCCGGTGATGACGACGAGGGCCCCGACGGACTGCCGTTTGGAGACTTGCTGGACTGGCCTGAAGAGGCGCTGCCCGCAGTCCCGCTCCCTCCGCACGCCCCGCATTGACTCCCGTTCTTCTTTCCGGTCCCTTGGCAAGGTCCGCACGCGCTGCTCGGCGCACCTTGGCTGCTCGAGCTTGGAGCGTTCGGCGATGCGGAAGCGCCAGAGGAGGATGCGCTGGTCGAAGTCGCCCCTGAAGTGGAGGTGGCGTTGCCGCGAGTCGACTCGCCCGAAACTGCAGGCGACTGGCTGGAGGATCCATTGGATCCACTCCCCGTCGCGTTGCCGCCGAGGCCGGAGCTCGAGCCAAGCGACCCCGTCTGCGCGGAACCAGAGGCGCCACCGTTTCCTCCAGTCCCCGCAGACGAGCCGCCCACGACGGCGCTCACATACGGCCGATCCGGATAGGAGCCTGCGCCGAGCATCGTGAGCTCAACGCCACTGGTCGGCTTGCGCTCTGGTGTCGCCACGATGGGTGCGACCATCTGACCTTCGGGTTCGTCGGGCCGCGTCGACTTGCATCCGAGGAGCAAGATCGCCGAGCATGCGAGCCCGGCGGCGGCAGGGCGCGCGGAGTAAAGCGCGCTGACGAAGCAGATCCTTCCAGTTGCACCCATTGGAGACTCCTCGGAGACGCGTCAAGCACAGCCCCGCGGAGTTTACGACAACGGTCAATCAAACCGACAACAATTTGAGCCTTTGAGGGCGAAACTCAGCGAGAATGCGGGGGTCGAACACCCTCACCCCGCCAGTTCCCGCGCGACCCGCACCGCGTCGCGGGCGCTCCTCGCGCATCCGTCGGCGCCGACGACCTTCCAGAGGTCGGGCACGAGGACGAACGGTCCACCGCCCACCATCACCGGAATGCGGCCTTCGGTCGACGCGGACCGCAGCGCCGCGATGGCGTGCTCGGTGGTCCGCACCGCGAGGCCGGTGCTCGCCGACAGCGCGACGAGGTCGAACTGCGGCCGCCCGATCTCGTCGATTGAGTGCTCGACGAGGTCGACCGTCGGCATGTTCGCGCCGAGGCAGTCGACCTGCCAGCCCTCGCTCTCGAGCAGGTCGGCCACCATGCGGATGCCGACATCGTGCAGGTCGCCGCCGACGCTCGCGGCGAGCGCGCGCTTGCCGTTCGGCTCCGCCTGCGGCAGCTTGGTCCGAAGCACCGCCATCGCGTTCTGCGTCGCGGTCGTGACATAGTGCTCGTCCGCGACGGTCGCCTCGTTGATGTGCCAGAGTCGCCCCACCTCGGCGAGCGCGGGAGCGATCACGCTCTCGTAGACCTCGGCGACGGACCTTCCCGACCGCACGGCGTCGAGCAGCACATCGACCGACCTCGACTGACGCCGCTCGAGGAGATGCACGAGGTAGGCGCGCGCACGCGCGCTGTCGGCGCCGGGCTGACCGAACGCGCTCTCGAGCACGGCGTCGTCCCGCGGGCTCTCGGCGCGCGTGGCGACCTTCATGCCCTGCGCGATGAACCGCGTCGTGCGCGCGGAAAGCGCCGCCGGGAGCTCTGCATTCAGCGTCTCGTCGAGCGCCTTGAGGCTCTCTCCGAGGTCGGTGATCTCGAATCCTCGCGCCATGAACGCCGCTCGCGCCCACTCGACCGAGTGCACGAACAGTTCCGGCCTGTCGGCCGCGATCGCCTCCGCGAGGTACTGCAGGCGGTTGAGAAGCTCGCCCTTCCAGAGCGACCGTCCGTCGGCGCCGTACCGCACCTCGAACTCAGGGTGGTCGTCGTACAGCGCGCACACGGTCCACTCCGCGAGGGCGCGGGAAACCTGGTCGATCGAGGCGGCGAGCTGCTTGTCGAGGGGCAACATCGGGGCGGGCTCGTTTCGGAGCGCTTCAGTTCCGGATTCGCCAAGCCCACCGCGGGGGCGAAGATCCCCGCATCATCGCGATTTCGAGAAGGCGCGCTCGGCCAGGCTGCCCGAGGGGCGCCCTGTAATCTGAGCGTGCTTCAGGAGATACTTGATGGTCACGATCATCACCGTCGCGTGCGACCAGGTGAGCGGGCTCACGCTGATCGCTCCGCCGGTGTACGGGTCGAACTGCTCCGCGAGGACGCCGGAGGCGAACGCCCTGTCCGCGGTCCAGTGGAGGTAGGGGAGCGCCTGCTCGAGCTCGGGAAGCGTCTCCGCCTTCTCAATCAGCCACTGGGCGACCCAGAGGGTGCAGATAACCCACGGGTTGCCGGGCACATCGCCCAGGTTCGAGTGCTCGACCCGGTGGTAGTAGTCGTTCTCGTACCGGGCGAGGCCGCCGATATGGGTCTTCACCCAGAGCCGCTCCCGCACCTGCTCCATCATGGCGACCACCTTCGGGTCGCTCGCGCCCATCGCCCCGAAGGCGAACAGCGAGAACGCGCTCGAATCGATGGTCATGTCGAGCCGGTAGGTTCCGTCCGGAAGCGGCGTCGCCATCCGCGCGAAGCGGTTCCGGTCGGGCTCCCACATGTGCCGGATCATCGCGCCGCGCATGCGCTCGGCGCCTTCGTTGAACTCCGCAGCGCGGTCGAACGCGCCCATGTCCTGCGCGAAGCTCGCCGCCGCCTTCAGCGCGCCGATCGTCGAGGCCACCGTGAAGAGGTGCACGCCGCGGCGCTCCTCCCAGAGGTCCCACGACGGCTGCGGCAGCCCGTTGTGATCGCGGTAGCGCAGGATCCAGTTCGCCGGCTCGACGACAAGGGTGTTGTAGGTCGTCTTGATGAACTCGACATCCCGGAAGACCTGGAAGTGGCGCCGGAGCGCCCAGATCACGAGCGAGGTCTCGTCCTGCTGGATGGGCAGCACGCGCTGGCCGTCGAGCACCGACGGGTGCCAGCTCGACGCGAGCGTGCCCGACGGGTTGTACTTGTGCAGGAAGTAGCCGTCCTTCGTGATGACCTTCTCGCAGAAGCGGAAGAAGTTCCGCGAGAGCTCCCCGTGGCCCGCGAGGACGAGCGCGTGCGACACGAGCGCGCCGTCGCGCGGCCACATGTACGAGTAGGTGTCGCCCGCGAAGTGCGTGATGTCGTAGTCGTTCGCGGCGATGATCGCGCCGTTGTTGTCGATCTGCGTCCGGCAGATGACCTGGCTGCGCACGAACATGTCGCGGATCCGCTCCGGAAGCGGGGAGAGGTCCAGTGGCTCCTTGAGCGCCCAGAGCCGCCAGTACGCCTCGGTCCGGTCCACCATGCGCTGCGGCGTCTTGATGCGCACCTTGTCGTTGAGCCCGAGCACCGCCTCGTGCGTGCGGCCCGCGGCGAGCCAGCAGTGGACCGTGCCCGATCCCCACGCCGACAGCGCCACGGCGAATCCGATCGTCGAATCGACCGAGCCCTGCGCGATCGCGTGCCGCGAGAGGAGGCCGTCCTCGGCGTCGCGCCAGGTGCCCTCGGCGTCGCCGATGCGCTTGGCGCCGGTGGCCCAGTAGTCGACGCCGAAACGCCCCGACGAGCAGCCGTTCATCAGGAAGTAGACATTGTCCTTGTAGTGGACGAGCCCGCCCGACTGGGGGTCGAACATGACCGTGTCACCCACGGGCGACTCGTTCACGCTGATGTCGTGGTGGAAGAACACGCGCACATCGCGCGGCTTGCCGAGGATGTCGGTCACGACCACGCGGCGGAAGTAGACCGGGCTCCAGTAGTCGACCGCGTCGTTGCAGATCAGCTCGATGCCCAGCCGCTCGTGGCGGAGGCGCACCTCCGTGACCATCGTGTCGGGCTTGTAGCGAAGGTCGCGCGTCCAGCCCGGCGAGTCGATCCACGCGAAGTGCCCGTCGGCCCAGACCCCGAAGCGCTGCATGTGCCCGCAGGTGTGGTTCGGCTGGCCGACATGCGGCCAGTAGAGGTCGCGCAGCCGGTACTGGTCGTCGAACGCGACGAGCATCTCGCCGTTTCCGACTGGGATGTTGCGGGGCATGCGCGGGTCTTTCGTTGCGGGCTGGGGACGGAAAACGCGTTCGGGAAGTTACGACTCTCGCGGTCCCATCGCCACGACGCGGTCCGTGACCGCGCCGATCTGCGTCAGGCGCACGCCGAAGTTCTCGCCGACCTTCACGGCGCGGCCGGAGCCGATCCGCGTGTTGTTGACGAGCACATCGAGCTCCTCGGAGATCTGCTTCGGGAGCTCGATGATGGAACCGTGCGTGAGCGCGGTCACCTCGGCAAGCGGCATCTTGCGCTCCGCGATCTGCACGATCAGCGGAACCTCCAGCCGGAGGATGCGGGCGAGTTCATCGGACATGGGGCTCTTATCGGCCAACGGGGCGGGGCGTCTTTCGCGCGTCTCGCGCGATTGGACAATCCGGTGGCGACGGAGGCCGTTCGGGGTTCCCGCTCAGGCAAACCGCTTGAAGACGAGGCTCACATTGTGCCCGCCAAACCCGAAGGTGTTGTTCAGGGCCACATCGACCTTCGCCTCCTGGGGCGTATTGGGCACGAAATTGAGGTCGAAGCCCTCGTCGGGGCACTCGAGGTTGATCGTCGGGGCGAGGACGCCCTCGTAGATCGACATGATCGCGGGGATCGTCTCGATCCCGCCGGCCGCGCCGAGGGCATGGCCGGTCATGGACTTGGTCGAGCTCATCGCGAGCCGATAGGCGTGGTCGCCGAAGAGGCGCTTGACCGCGCCGACCTCGGCCTTGTCGCCGAGCGGGGTCGAGGTGCCGTGGGCGTTGATGTAGCCGACATCGGTCGCCGAGATCCCGGCGTCCCGGAGCGCGAACTCCATCGCCTTGAAGGCGCCCGAACCCTGCTCGTCGGGCGCGGCGATGTGATACGCGTCGCCGGTCGCGCCGTAGCCGACGAGCTCGGCGTAGATCCGGGCCCCGCGCTTCTTCGCGTGCTCGAGCTCCTCGAGGATGACGATCGCGGCGCCCTCGGAGAGCACGAATCCGTCGCGGTCCTTGTCGAAGGGCCGCGACGCGCGCGTCGGCTCATCGTTCCGGGTCGAGAGGGCCTTCATCGATGCGAACGCCGAGAGCGTGAGCGGGGTGATGGCCGCCTCGCTGCCGCCGGCGACCATCACATCGCAGTCGCCGCGCTGGATCGCCTGCATCGCCATGCCCATCGCGTGCCCGCTCGAGGCGCAGGCCGACGCGACGGCCGTGCTCGGCCCCCGCAGGTTGAACTGGATCGAGACATTGCCGGGCGCGGCGTTGACCATCAGGCGCGGCACCACGAACGGGCTCACCCGCCGGGGGCCGGTCTGCAGGAGCTTCGTGTGGCCCTCCTCCATGGTGAGGACGCCGCCGATTCCCGATCCGATGATCGTGCCGTTCCGGTACGGATCGGCCGCATTCCGAAGATCGAGCCCCGAGTCGGCCACGGCCTCGTGGGCCGCCGCCATCGCGAACAGCGCGACGCGGTCGATGCGCTTCTGCTCGCGGCCGTCGACCACATGGGACGGGTCGAAGTCGTGGATCTCGCCCGCGAACCGGACGGTCCAGTCCTCGTTCTGGGGGAAGGTCCTGAGCGGGCTGATGCCGGAGCGGCCCGCCTTCATCGCCTCCCAGGTCTTTGCGACGGAGCAGCCGAGGTTCGACACACATCCGATCCCTGTGACCACGACTCGGCGGTAGGTGGCGTTTCTCATGGCAGGTCGCTCACGAGTTCTTGAGGGTGCGCTGGATGAAGTCGACCGCGTCTGCCACCGTGCGGAGCTTCGTCGCGGCGTCGTCGGTGATCGAGATCTCGAACAGATCCTCGAACTCCATCATCAGTTCCGCCTTGTCGAGGCTGTCGCAGATCGAGTCGAACTCGCTGGTCCGAGTGACATCCGCCTTGGCGACGCCAAGTTGGTCGGCGATGGCCTCGATGACCTTCGCCTCGATCTCGGACTCGGAGAGCGGACCCGACATGCCTTGTGGCGCCGGGGGTTAGCCCTGCGGACGGTTCGCCTTGATGAAGTCGATCGCCTGGCCGACCGTGTGGATCTTCTCCGCCTGGTCGTCGGGGATCTTGGTGCCGAACTGCGCCTCGAACTCCATGAGCAGCTCGACGATGTCGAGGCTGTCGGCGTTCAGGTCGTTGGTGAAACTCGTCTCGCGGGTGATCGAGTCCGGCTCAGTGTCCGTGTGCTGAGCGACGATCTCCATCACCTTCTTCTCGATCTCGGCGTCGGTCACGGGCATGACTCCTTGAATCTTCTCTGGGCTCACGGGGGACTCCTTCGGGCGTCCGGCGCGGGGGACTCCCGCGGAGGGCGCTTCGCCGTCGGTTTCAGACGGGCGGGGGAATATAGCGGAAGCCGGTCGACCTTGGGGAAGGCGCGGCGATCGGGCAGGAATTGCGCGGCCGGGCGGCGCGCAGGCCGTTCACGAGGTCATTCCGCCGTCGACGACGATGGCCTGCGCGGTCAGGAAGCCGGCCTCGTCGCTCGTGACATAGGCGACGGCGGCCGCGATCTCCTCGGGCCTTCCGAGGCGTCGCACGGGAATGTTCTGCAGGAATGCGGCCTTCACATCGTCGCCGAGGACATGCGTCATGTCGGTCTCGATGAAGCCCGGGGCGATCACATTGGCGGTGATTCCCTTGGCGCCCATCTCCTTCGCGACGGTCTTGGTGAAGCCGACCAGGCCGGCCTTGGCCGCCGCGTAGTTCGCCTGCCCTGCGTTTCCGGAGAGGCCGGAGACGCTGCCGATGTTGACGATGCGGCCGAACTTGCCGCGCATCATGGGGCGGATGGCGGCGCGGCAGGCGACGAAGATCGAGCGCAGGTTGACATTGAGCACCTCGTCCCACTGCTCGTCGGTCATGCGGAGGAGGAGGGTGTCACGGGTGATTCCGGCGTTGTTGACGAGGATGTCGAGTCGTCCGTGGGTCTCGGCGACGCCCTCGATGAGCGCCTGCACGGCCGCGGAGTCCGCAAGGTCGCAGGTGCGGACCTCGCACGAGCCGCCTGTCGCCTTGATGCCCGACTCGACCGCGGCGAGCGCGTCTGCGTTCCGTGCGACGAGGACGACATGGCGGCCGTCCCGCGCGAGGCGTTCTGCGATGGAGCGTCCGATGCCTCGGCTGGCTCCGGTGACGATGGCGACGCGCTTGTCGATGGCTGGATCCTCCGTCGCTGCATCCGCAGCGAAGGGCGCAGTCTACCGGGGTACGCGATCGACGGGGTCGGCCGACCGCCCGCCCGAGCCGCCTCGGAAAAAGACAACCGCCCGCGGTCGCGGGCGGTGTCGGGTGGATCACTTGTTGCCGAATCCGGGCGGCTTCGGCGGCTTCACCGGGGTGCCGGGCATGCGGCGGCCCGGCGCTCCGGCCGGACGGCCCGACGGCGCGGCGCCTTCGGACTCAACCGGGGTGTCCTGCTTCTCGGTGAAGTCCTGCTGCTTGAACTCGGGGTTCTCGTCCGGCTCGTTCGCCTTGGCGAGCTCGAGCTTGAGCACATTGAACCACGCGGCGATCGGGTCGTCGCCCTGCACCTTGTCGAGGATGGCCGGCGGAGTTGCGACCGAGTCGAACTCGGGCACCGAACCCGCGGCGTTGTAGGTCCAGAGCTGCGGCTGGTAGCCGTCGGCGGCCTGGATGATCGCGAGCGTGCAGTCGTTGCCGCCCGCGTTGGAGCAGCGCACGTTGATCTTGGTGATGGAGCCGGTCGACTTCGCGAACGCGTCGGACTTGACGAGCTCGTCGAGGAGGAACTGGTCCGGCGCGGAGAGCATGCCGCGGAGCGAGTCCGCGTTTCCGCGCGCGAAGGCGTCGAAGAACTTGAGCACCGCCACGCGCTGCGCCTCGGTCTCGGGCGCGCGCTCCTCGGGGAGGCTGACGCGCGGATCGATGTCGAGCTGCGCCATGAGCTCGGCGATGGTCGGGACGCGCGGCGGCGGCGGGGGCTCGTACTTCGGCTCCTCGCGCTGCACGACCGGCGGCGGCGGCGGCGGCTCCTCGGCGCATCCGGCGAGCAACGAAGCGGCGCCGAAGCCCGCGCAGGCGGCGACGGCGAAGGTGAGGCTGGTCTTAGGGTGCATCATGAGGTGTCACCTCGCAGGTCTTGTCGATCCGTCGCATGAGGCCCTTCAGCACGCTGCCGGGGGCGAGTTCATGGAAGGCGGTCGTCGCGCGGGCCCCCGAGCCCGCGAGGGCCGAGAGCAGGTTCGCGCACGACTGGCTCCATCGTACAGGCGATACGAGCTGCTCCACGAGCCTGCTGCGGAGAAGTGCCGCGTTTTGGGCCTCGTGGGGCTGCGCGGTCACATTCGACCAGACCTCGCAGCCGAGCGGCCGGAGGTCGACGCGGCCGAGGGCCTCGCCGAGCTTCTCGGCGGCCGGGGCCATGAGCGGGCTGTGAAACGCGCCCGCGACCTGCAGCTTCGTCGCCCGGACGCCGACATCGCCGGCGACGGCCACGGCCCGATCGCAAGCCTCGGCAGAGCCGGACAATACGATCTGTCCCGGGGCGTTGAAGTTCGCGGGGACCAGACAGCCGTCACCCGCCGCCCGTACGCAGACCTCGTTGGCCTGCGCCTCGTCGGCCCCGATGAGGGCGACCATTCCGCCGCGCGAAGCCTCCGCCGCCTGCTGCATGAGTTCGCCCCGGCGCATGACGAGCCGCAGGCCGGTCTCGAAGTCGAAGGCGCCCGCGAGATGGAGCGCGGTGTACTCGCCGAGCGACAGGCCCGCGACCGCACGGAGCGGCAGGGCGCGCAGATCCTCGGGCATCGCGTGCCAGCACGCGACCGCGGCGGCGAAGAGCGCCGGCTGCGAGATGTCGGTGCGGCTGAGCGTCTCGACGGGTCCGTTGAAGGCGATGTCGGTCAGCGTGCGGCCGTCCGGGCCCGATCCGAAGATGCGGTCGGCCTCGGCGAGCACCGCGCGGGCGCTCGGGCTCGCGTCGTGCCAGGCCTTCGCCATGCCGACAGCCTGCGCACCTTGTC
>Ga0209770_10000648_pt1 | contig 18710 bp, 14 predicted proteins | sample LauGreSu1BDMLBDD_2_FD_187572 | JGI IMG/M metagenome (GOLD analysis project Ga0209770, IMG submission 187572) | Freshwater lake microbial communities from Lake Michigan, USA - Su13.BD.MLB.DD (SPAdes) (version 2) | ecosystem: Environmental > Aquatic > Freshwater > Lake | place: Lake Michigan, USA...
CGGAAGCCAGTTAACAACATCGCTTGTGGACGGCCATTCAGCGTGGTTGGCATCGATGTGAACCATGTCCATATCGGGCAGAAATCGCGACGCGTCCCATGACGACATGCGGCAGAATTGGATATGGCGAACAAGATTTGTGCGAACCGAATGCGAGACGAACTGCTCGTAATGGTAATCGAGGTCTAACTTCGACCACCACTCTTGGTTGGCGGAGGATTCATCGTCAATGCAGTCCTCTTTCTTCCAAGAGTCGATGGCGTAAACCGTTCCGCTGCCATTCATCTTGCAGCACTGAGCAAGTGCGAGCGTTGATTTGCCTTCAAAGACGCCGACTTCGGCGATTCGTTGCGGCTTGGTATCGAGAACAATCTGTCCGATTTGGATGGCCTTTTCGATATCGCACCATCCACCCATTTTGGGGAAGTTTTCGTTGACGAATTGTTTGAGGCTCTCCTCTTGCTCGCTGGTCATACTTTTATCCCTGACGCGCCAAGTTGGACTCGGCAGTTGCATTCGCTCGCTGAATATCAGCGGTGGTCTTCGCATTCCGGCGTGACAGATCTGCCATCGCCTTCGTGTTCTGACGCTGGATGTTGGCCATAACCTCGGCATTCTGGCGAGCGATTTTTGCCTGAACTTCAGCGTTGAGAACAGCGGTCTTCGGATCGACACCCTGCTGAATCGCCATTGCCTGCTGTTGTTGCGCCATTGCCTGAGCCTGTTCCTGAATCAACTGTCCAAGCTGCTCGATGGTCTGGCTGAGCATCTGGAGCTGCTGCGTGTAAGCCTCGACCTGCGGACGGCGTGAAGGATCGGTGGACAGGCGCTGCAAGTGCTGCTGAACGTGCTGACCGATGCCTTGGAGGAAGAGGACAATCTCCTGCGGATTTCCACCCTGTTGAAGCGATGCAGCAGCCTCGTTTGCAGCCGCCAGATGTGTGTCGATGTGAATGATATGGCTCTGCGTGTCGGTGACGATTGGCATGTTGCCCTGGCGCAGCGATGAATGCTCCAGAACAGCGAGAGCAGCCTGATCCTGAACGCGAGCAGACTGCATCTGAGTCGGCAGATAACGATCAACCATTTGTTGGCCAACCTGAGCGGCGATGTAGTCTTTGAGCAGGTTGATTTTTCCACCTTCAGGAAGAGAACCGGAAAGCCCGAGCAAAGTTCCAAGAAGCTGCTGCTTAGCAAACTGAGAACCTTGGCCGACCGTGCGAGTCGCCTCGACGTAATCGATGTCTATCATCGCTTGAACAGGAACGCCACGCTCCTTGCATCGGCGCTGGAACTCGATGGCGTCTTTGTCCGACTTGGTAATCGGGTTCAGGTTGGGGTTTGAGGCGCGGTTGTACCGCTCCTCGAAGAAAGAATCCAACTGGTTGTAATACCGGCTCAACTGCGTCTTACCGATTGCTGACTGCTGTGCCACGATGGCTTGGACTTCGGTGGCAGTACGAGGATTGCCCGACGGCTTGTTGAGCGATTGGCGATACTGAGAGAGGTTGCCTTGAAGAACATTCTCAAGGTCCGCGTTGACCGCCATAGGAGCGTCCAGAACGCCAGCAATGTTCTGCTGAATGACTTCGTAGTCGGGCGGGAGAATGGCATACGGTCCTTGCTGAACGACGCTCGTCTTGCTGAGAGCGTTCGGGTTGAGAGGGCGGAAGAGAATCTGCGTACGAGCGAATGCGCTGTCCACCATCGAGCAGCGGAGACGGTTCTTCAGCTCCATCGCCTGAAGCATCTTGATGCCAAGACCCTTCACACCGTGATGCTCGCCATCGCCACGGTCGTAGTACATCGGATGGATGACCTGTTCCCACCGGCTGAAGCGACGCAACTTCTTGTACATGAAGTCCTCGCTGTCGCGCTCATCGATGATGACATGACTGATCTGACCATCGAACTCCTTGTAGAAGATGTGGCACATCAAGACCACCTCGGAGCGAGCCGAGAATGTGATGTCGTTCGAGCGAAGCTGACGCTGGAAGAACTCCCAATCGTATTGGACGCCAGAGCGATACGGTTCTGGCATCGCAGCGCGAATACGCTGACGAACGTAGTCCACGTTCCAACCGGCGGCGCGAGCGGCTTCCTCGTCTTGAATCTTCTCGAAAAGATCATCGACACCCATGCGGGTTCGGACAGCAGCCACTTTCCAGTCGCTGACGTTCGACTTGGTTCCATCTGGAACGAGAAGATCCGTCGCCATGATGGCCTTACACCGCCAATCGGTGCTGTCTTCGAAAATCAACGGGCCATCGCCAATGAGAACCATCTCGCGCTGCGAGAGCTGCATGAGGTAGTCGAAGTCTTTGTCCATCTTCTGGAGACGGTCGAATTCCTCGGTAATGATCTTCGACCATTCCTCCCGCTTATCCATGTCGTTGCCGTAAGCGGTGCGAATGTTGGCGTAGGTTGGAACCTCGGCGAACACATCGTAGAAGGCGGACATGGCCAACGTGAGGAATGCTTCCGATTCACGGAAGTTCACATTGGTTCGGAACGCTTGGTTGTTACGACGCAGTTCCGCAGGATTGTACGGAGGATTGCCATCAACAAGACCGCGCAACTTGGCGCGCGTCACGTTCCGCAACTGATCAGCCATGATCAGCTTCTGGAAAATTTCGCGAGCTGATGCCGCATCGGCTATGCGCGTTTCAGGCGCTTTGCCGTTTTCGTTGATGGTTTCAAGCGGCAGTTGGGCTAGGTTTCCGTACATGGTCGTTTTTTCCAGCAGTGAGCCGGAAGGTTTTCGTTCTCTGTAGCGTCCGTAAATTTATGGAGTGTTTCAATGGGAAACCACACCATGCTTCTGATAAAGCAACCACAAAATTCACAGCTCTGAACCTGTTCATCATACGGCGTATTTCCGTGTTGTGAGAAGGTTTTTACGGCGTCTTTTAGAACGCGAGCATTACATCCAGTGCATCCGAGCGGCTTCCGGTTGAAACGGCATCCTGAACAGATGCTTGCGCGTCGATTAGCCTCTGCCTGATCGACTTTTCCGCCGCCGACGGTCAGGCCATGAAGCAAACTCATGCTGAATCGGATGACATCTCCAATTTGCAGCGATTTTCGGCCTTCTGGTTTTGGAAGTTCAACCTCGTTGTAGGCGCAATCTGCACCGTTACGACACGCATATTCGGTGATTAAAGTGTCAAGGTTGCTCGGTACGGCGATGGCGTTCGCTGTGTAATGGTTGCGAACGAACTCATGGAGCTGCGGCCATGATCCTCCCATGATTTCGATGCCAGTCTCTGGCACTCGGTAATGCCATCCGCCGGGGATGACCATGTGTTCGTTGAGAACCTTGTATCCAGTAACCTTGCTCATTCTTCGATAGTTTCGTCGTGGTAGATTGAATCGGCATCCCGAACGAGCTTTTCCCAGACTTTATCCATTCTGGTTGCTCGCGGTTCGAGAACAGCGGTTTTTCGAACTAGATCAAGCAAGACTGTAGCTGCGTCGGCCAAGTCAGGAGATTTGCCGGTTCGCTGCTTCATCACGGTCTTGGATTCGACCGATATCTTCCGCTTGGAATCGTCGAACATTCGCGCGCAGAACTCTTGCAGCGTCTCGATGTCCATTCCTCCAACACGCTCCTCGACAACCCATTTACGCATCGAGAACCATAGTTCAGTCACCTTGCGGTCGTATGCCTCATTGCATGGCCGACTGTCTTCATCGCTGACCGGAATGGCTGACGGAGAACCACCGAACTCAACGCGATGAACGACGCCCCATTCGCGGGTCAGAATATCCGCAAGACCACCACCCTCACCGCTTGAATCGAGAGCGAACTTGTCGGGCGAGACGCCCCGCTTGCCGCACTCCTCTTTGACCCGATTGGCTATTTGGTAGTGAACAGGCTCAGTTAGTTGTGCATTTGGAGATATCTGAACCACATCGCCAAAAAGTATGCTAATTTTATCGTTAGCGGTTCCAACCTTGGCAAAGCGGAGAACGCATCTGTCGCCGCCAAATCCTGGGTCAAGACCGGCTACCGACTGAATATTCGTAGTAAACACCAACTTTCTTGTAGGTGTGTGCGTCTCGATCAGTGATTCAGACAACACCGTCTTGACCATGCCATCAGGACTCCAGAATCCGCGCGTGTACTTCCAGAACGTAGGGCTTTGCTCACCCTCATGTCGCATAGCGGATAACACCTGATCATGCGTTATAAGGTATGGGTACTTCGTTCGCCCTTCGCTGATGTTGGGCGACTTCATGCCGTCGAATCGTCGGCACATGCCGCGTTCGGTCAGCCAATGCTGATCTTCAATCGTGACGCTGCGCCACCCTTTTGCCGGTGTGCAGAATCGACCGTGTGGGTCGTACTTCGATGCCGGATTACCGATGACCAACATCTTAAACTCGCGGCAACCCTTGGAAAGGTTTGTGCAAGCCTCAAACGCTGCTTCGGGCGTATCCGTCGCTTCGTCGATGATGACCATCACTCGCTCGGCGTGAATACCCTGAATGTTGGCCACAGCCTTCGAGGTGTTGCCCTCTGCGACGGCGATAGCTGAAATCGAATGCCGGTCGTCGCCTTTGATAGCCTGAAGCGCCATTTTCGAATCGACCATGTTGCCAGGGAATCCGCGCGATTTCCGAACAAGATCCTGAAGATTGGCCCACATACGCTTGCGAATCATCTTCGCCGTTGTGGATGTGAGGACGACGGTCGATTTTGCGGGGTTAGATAGCCACCAGACTGTTGCGAAAAGTGTCGCCCCGAACGTCTTGCCGGACGCGCCGCAACCCGCCCAGCCAACGTAGTCATGTTCGCAGAGACTTTCGACCTGAGCCTCCAGCCACGGGTTCCAGCTCATCTTCGGCCATAACATTTTCGTGGCGTTACGAAAATGATCGAAAGTGCCTAATCCACCCTCATTTGGCTGGAGTCGGTTTCGGAATGCGTAAAGTTCAAGTTCTAGGTCAGGAATCTTGACCGGTGAACGAATTCCATACTTGTGCTGAATAAGTTGATGCTCGGACGCTTGCTCTGCCATAGTTTGGCCTTGCAATAGTTCTCGCTGGACTTGAGGTTCTGCGAAAGGAAAATTATGCCGTCGCAACTTGTTTCTTCATCCGGCTGTTGCCAGCCTTGCGACTCCGAGCCGGTAGTCGTGAATATCCCCGGCCCTCAAGGGGCTGCGGGAGCCAACGGTACGAATGGTACGGACGGTATTGATTCGTTCACCTACACGACAGCCTCGTTTTTTGTCCCAGCTCTTGGCGCGAGCGTTTTCGTGTACGTTACAGCGTCTGACTTCCTTCCAGAATCTGTCGCCGGACAGTTCTTTGTCTCGGTTCAAGGTCTTGGATACATGCAGGTTACGTCGGTCGATGGGCTTCGGTTGACTCTCCAAAATCCTGCTGCTGGAGTCTTGAGCATCCCGAATGCTATTCCGACCACGCTCATTCCGTCTGGCTCTCTCGTCACGCTTGCTGGAGCGGTTGGTCCTCAAGGTCCGGCAGGTGCTGCTGGAGGCGCATCGTCCGCTGGGACGTACATTGTTCGAATTCCTGACGCCTCGATTCCGAGTGCCACTGCTCTTGATTCCCTATCTGCTGGTTATCTTAAAACTCAAGGATCTGGTGGATTTGGTGCTGTTTCGACTGTTGCTTCTGTTCCTGTAGCGGACATCAGCGGTGTTCTTCCGATTGCGAAGGGTGGAACAAATCTGTCCTCTACTCCAACCAATGGCCAACTTCTCATTGGCAATGGTTCTGGATTTGCTCTCGCAAGCCTGACCGCTGGTTCGAACGTCACGATTACTACTGGCGCTGGAACGATTACTATCGCTGCCACAACCGCAGGATCTTCGTTCAACTACGTCACGTTTACGCGGAGATTGACCGGCAGCAACTTGATCGTAGCTGCAACGACCAAGAATCCGTTTAGCCTCACGGACTTTCCTGTTGGATCTTGGGCAAACCTAGATCCGTCTTCAGGATTTGTCGCTGCGACTGGTCGATTTGTGGTTCCGTACACTGGATACTACAAAATTGAAGGTCTGTTCAATCTTCTTGGTAGTGGCGGCGTTGCTCGGGTTGTTGTTTTCTTGCGGAAAAATGGGTCAAACATCTTTCAAACGCTTGATTTCAACGCCACTAACGCATCCCCACAATCGTTGCCTGCTGTGTCGTTTTCTTACGTCGATCAGGCGTCTGTAGTTGGCGATTACTACGACATCTTGATTCAGACAACTTCACACGATGTAAGCGTCGAAACCGGCTCCTCATTCTCGGTCCAGCGGATTCAGGCTTAAACCATGAGCGAACGCGCACCACGGAGGTACACCGACGGATCTGTCACCTTTGAAGGTGGCATTGATGCCGGTGTCATGCCGTCTGAGGTGGATAAGAATCAGGTGGCGTTTGCGGTGAATGCCAGCTTCCGGCAGAGTTTCATTTCTCCTCGTCCCGGTTTCATTCAGAAGGATTACAATCTCTGCACCACGATTACAGCGGACAATGCTGAAGTTACGGCGGATCAAACCAACGTGACGGCTGATGGATGGTCGGAAAATTGTTACGGTCCTCAGAGCTTGACCGGCACGTTCCAGTGCGCGCTTCCATACATTGCTGACAATGGCCGCACGTTCATTCTGATGCTGATCAGTGGTAAAGTGTGGCTTTACGACTGCCTTCAAAATAACGCCCAGAATTTGACGGTTTCTCCGAGCCTTGAAAATCCTTCCAACCTGCTTGATGGGTGGATGGTTCAGGCCGAAAACTTTGTTGTCATTCAGGATGGGTTCAGCAAGCCGTTGATTTTCAACGGAACAAATCTGCGCCGAGCTGCGGACGACGAAATCAAGTGCGGCAAAATGATGTCCTACGTCAATGGACGCATCTGGTACGCGCTTCCTAACGGGTTTTCGTTTCGAGCGACTGACATCGTTTATGGGGATGGAACGCGAGCCAGTGTTCTCAAGGAAACCGAGAACACCTTCCTTAATGAGGGCGGAGACTTCGCGGTTCCGTCGGATTCAGGAGGCATCACAGCAATGGCCGTCCCCGGCAATCCAGATACATCGCTTGGGCAAGGGCCGCTTCTCGTCTTCACTCCGCGATACGTTTTCAGCATCCAAGCTCCAGTAGATCGTGATACTTGGAAGAACCTGAATTATCCGATTCAGGCTATCAGCTTGCTGACCAGTGGCGCGCTTGGCTCTAGGTCTGCCATCACGGTTAACGGAGACGTTTTCTATCGAGCTGTCGATGGAGTTCGCTCGTTTATCATCGCTCGTCGTTCGTTCAACGATTGGGGAAATACACCCATCAGCAACGAAATCCTAAACATCGCAGAGAACGATCAGACAAATTTGCTGTGGGCCAGTTCTGCGGTCGTGTTCGACAACCGTCTGCTGATGACTGGACAGCCTCGTTACAGGGCTGACGGAGTTATCCACAAGGCGTTGATGGTTCTTGATTTCGATCTGATTACCTCGCTCAGGAAAAAATTTCCTCCTGCTTGGGCTGGAATCTGGACCGGATTGGATGTGTTGCAGATTCTCAAGACTGAGAACGCTTACGGAGACGCTTGCTTCGCAATCGCTCGCGGATCGGACAACACGATCCAAATTTGGGAGGTCAGCAAGACCAGCAAGTTCGATTCGAATCTATCCGATCCAAAGAAGGAGATTCAATGGCTGGTTCAGACTCGCGCCTACAATTTCGAACTTCCGTTCGGATTGAAGAAGCTCGATTCGGGCGACATTTTCATCGACTCGCTAGATGGCAACGTCGGATTCAACGTGGAGTATCGCCCCGACCAATACCCTAGCTGGCTTGAATGGGCGGAATGGAGTGAGTGCGCGATTACGACGCAGTGTGATAACCTTTGTCCGATAAGCAACTTTCAGCCTCAGTACAGGCCGAAGATGCGGTTGCCGACTCCTACGGATATCCCGTGTAATTCCACGATCAGCACTCCGACCAGGAATCTTTACGAGGTTCAGCTCAACATCTCGATTTCCGGTTACTGCCGCATCAAGAGCATTCGAGTTCACGCTTACGACGTTCAGGAATCTGCCGTTGGCGAGTGCAGGACGTTCCAGGGGTGCAAGACTCTTGAAGGTTGCGACATAAATCCACTTCTCTACTCATCGGAATAGTATGGCAAATCTAACGCTCATCACGCTCACAGCTCCAAGCCTTCCGTACAATTATTGTCCGTCCAACTACCAACAGTTGGCCAACGATATCATCGGCGGTACGCAAGCGACGTTCAACAGCGCGATTGGAAACTCGTTCTTCAACTTTGGACCGACTGTTCCTGCGCTGAACAATCAGATTTATCCGTGGCTGGACAACGATGGAAACTGGTGGGTTTTCAATCAGGGACGGTGGACAAGCAAGAATCCTGTTGCTCCAAACGGATTTGATCGTCGCATCTTTGTAGGAACACCGACCGATCTTCTTTCGTACGACGGTGGCGACGGTACTGCAACCGCCACGGACGTTACTGGCCCAATGTGGATGATTGACACGTTGTTTGAGGCTCGTTTTCCGGTTGGCGTTGGTTCTTTTGCGGCAAGCGGAGCTGTTTCGGTTCAGGGAACTACCACCACAACTTCCGTTGTTGGCGAGGACAAGCACACGCTGACAGTTCCCGAAACTGCATTCAACGAACACACTCACGGTGTCGCTCAACTGATTGCACCGGCAAACGACGATTACTACCTCGTCAACAAGTCGTGGAGCGGACTTGGGTCGTACCCGACGCAGATTCTTCAAGGTGCTGCCGGAAGCGGTGGCGGTGGCGCTGGGCCGAGCATCACGACCGGCGACATCGGAACGACTACTTCCGACAAGACTGGGAATGACAGCCAGAATGCTGTTGGCCACAACAACCTGCCGCCGTTCTACGGTGTTTACTTCATCAAGCGAACTGCCCGAGTCTACTACACCAAATGAAGCTAATCGTTCAGGACATTCGCTCCACAATCGCTCGGGTCATCGGCACATGTGTCGATGATCAGCGCGTTTATGATTACATCAATCAGGCGTGTCGAAGGCTTCTACACAAAGGGTTGTGGGCTGGAGCGTACGGACGCTTCACGATTCACACCGTAGGTGGCTGCATCACTTGGCCGCGACAGATCGAAACCATCGAGGCTGTAGCTGACTGCTGCGGAGTCGGAACGGTTCGCAATCAATGGTTCGAGTTTCAGGAAACCGGATATGGACTTCTCAATGGCAATCAAGTGTGCGTTGGGAAGCAGCTTATTGATCGTGGTACTGTGGTTTCTTACCGCGACATGTCTGGCGGTACTAACAGCTATCTTCGAGTCTACCCTGGCGACGCTTCGGATGTCGGCAAAACCATCACGCTGCAAGGTGTCGATCAGAACGGCCAGTGGATTCGAACGCAGTCCGGTGGCGCGTGGATTGACGGAGAAAAGCTGACGCTCGCTTTGCCGTACGTTCAGTCTACCAAGAAATTTACAGAACTGACCGGCGTCATTCGTGGGGCCACGAACACGGTCAGCCGCTTGTACGAGTACGATGCGACAACTGCTCTGGAAACGGATCTGGCAGTTTACGACCCTGATGAAACTTTGCCGCAGTATCGTCGCAGTTACCTCGCTGACCGTTGCAAAAATGATGAGGACAAGCCGGTAACTGTGATGGCGAAGATGCGCCACATCAACGCGACGAGCGTCAATGACTACCTTATTCCTCCGTGCGCTGATGCCATCAAGCTGATGGTCATGGCCATTCGAAAGGAAGAGAACGATTTGATTCAGGAAGCAGTGGCCTACGAAGCCAAAGCGGTTCAAGCTGTGCAGGAGCAGACGATGCAGTATCTGGGCGACGCTGTCGCGACGATACGCATGGTCGGTGTAGGATTGAATGGCGGTGGATTCTCGCAATGGTTCTGAACCTCAACATCGACTTTGCGCTGGCTGATGCGACTCCGAAAAAACTGGAGTTGCTTCAGGCTGTCTTTGACGCGCATGACATGGCGGCTCGGAACAATCAGAACGCTAGTTCCGGTGCTGCGGTAAACGCTTTCTTTGGAAGCGCCCAGCTTACTAATGGAATCGCTTCGGCCATTCTGACGCTTGGAGATGCTCATGGTCCGATTAGTCCTGCTCGATTCGTTTACGAACGATTCGATGAGCGAGCGTTGAAGTCGGCCATTGAGGCTGGCATGAAGATTCCTGGCTTCGGCAATTCGTTCTTTAAGGATCGGATCGATCCGGCATGGAGCCGTGTGCGCGAGATTATCGCTGCGGACTTCCCTAACGCTAACGCTCGAATCGAACAGCTTCACGGGTGGATGAAAGAGGCTGGCAAAAACATCCACCCGAATGCCGCTCTCTACACTGCGGTCGTTTGCAGTGAGCTTGGCGTAATCCCCGGTGCTGAGTCGGCCATCTTCATCATCGCGCGTACTGCTGCGTGGACTTCTTTGTGCATAAAAAATGAAAGGTAAACTGTTCCAGATTTGTGGTCTTCCTCGATTCGGATCGGCATTCATGTCGGTCTTTTTCTCGTTGGAAGCGGACTGCCTTGGCCTACATGAGCAGGGTGCGACTGATCCGAACTGGAAGCAGTCGATTGAAGAGTATCGGACCCGTTACAAGTACGTCGCTGACTGCTCGACTTACGGATATCTTCCGAAGGCTGTCGTGCATGATTCGGTGAAGGTGTACGTCAAAAAGGACGCAGAAGCGTCGGCCAAAGAATGCACTGAGCGATTCGGCTACGAGGTTCACCTTCCTTCGGTTCAAGCGCTTCGTGAGTACGCGGATGCATGGGCATCTTTGCACGGCGTGATGACAATCGAGGAGAACGAGCTTTTTAAGGTGGATACTTTGCGGCGGGTGTGGGTTCATTGCTTCCAGAACGAGCGAGCTTTTCCAGAGGAAAAAGCTGCACGTTTGGTAACCATGAACATCCAACGTCACGAACCTGAGAAGGTGTTCTCGATTGAGAACGGCAATCGTCTTGTGAAGGAGGTATTTTAATTTATGGGAGCTATTCTAGGTGGTGCGGCAATCCTTGGCGGAACGAGCTTGCTTGGCGGATTGCTGAGCAAGGGCAGCAAGCCAAAAGTTCCAGCATTTAAGCCGATTGATTTTCAAGCTGAGCAGAAGCAAGCGATTCAGCAGAACATCGAAGCGCTTCAACCTGCCACGGAACTCGCTCAAAAGACGACCGCCGCTGAGCAGTCTCAGCTTGAGGCGCAGCTTCGTCGCGCAATTCCTGGCTATGACCAGTTGATTCAGCAGGCTAGCAGCAACATTGGGTCAGCTTTGCGCGGCGAGGTTTCTCAAGATGTTCAATCCCAACTTCAACGCTCCGCCGCTGGACGCGCGCTTGGCGGAGGGTTTGGCGCTGGAAGCGGAATGGGCCGAGCATTGTCAGCTCGGGACTTTGGTCTGACATCGATGCAGATCCAAAACCAAGGTCTGGCGCAAGCACAGAACTTCATCCAGCAACAACGGGCGTTTGGAATGGCTCAACCGTTCTCGGTGAGCAGCATGTTCATCACTCCGTCTCAGCGAATCGGAGCTTTGCAGCAGCAAAATCAGCAGCAGTACAATCGTGACTTGCAAGCTGCTCAAGTGGCTGCGATGCCTGATCCTACGATGGCTGCTATCGGAAGCGCGATTTCGTCTGCTGGCGGATTCGCTGGTGGCGCGTACACCCAGCGTGGGTTGATGGGGATGCAGGGAGGCCCAAGGTCGTCTTACAATCCCCAGAACGATCCTGAGCTTTATTCTTTTCCGAGAACAAATACCTCTGAAATAGGGCCGCAATCTACCAGCCTATTCCCAGAATACAGCTCGTCCAATTTCGGACTCTAAATCTTATGGCCGACGAAACTCTTCAAGCATTTCAATTAGGCGCAAGCCTCTACGACCGCGCGCAGACGCAGAAGCGGATGATGGAGCAGTTGCAGATGCAGACGGCTGAGTCTTTGCTTCAGCGCCAAGGAATGGAGCTTCAGAACAAGATTCGGGAAAACGCGCTCTCTGATGCCATTGGTGAGCAGCAGGCACAGGTTGAGGAGTTCAAGGCTTTTTCCGACTTGAGCAAGGGTGTTGCAGATTATCTCAACAACTCTACGGACAAGGCAAAATTTCCGGTTATTCCAGCGTTCAAGTCAAAGCAGTACCGGACTGAGGCGGATCGGATGCTTAACAATTTGGAGAAGTATTCCGCTCGCGCTGAACTCATAGCGGCCAAGAGAAGGGCAGAAGCAAAGGCTGATGCCTTGAGCGCAGCTCAATACAACATCGCCGCAAAATACGGTGCTTTTAAGCTCAACCCACAAACCGGCCAGCAAGACATCGACTACGATCTTGTGAACAGCATTGCAGCCAAAGAGCGAGAGGCTGCACTAGCTCAAACTAAAGCGAAGACTAGCTCAATCATCGGTAATCTTGAGGTTGCAAAAAACAACCTTCTTCGACTCCAGCAAGAAGGCAAAGACAAGCTTGCGATTGAAAACGCCAAGATGGCTTATCTCAAAGCCTTGGACAGGGAGAAGCTCGATCTTGAAGGAGAGCGTGTTGATCTTCTCAGGGAGAAAACCGACATCGAACGGGAGAAGGCGCTTAAAGGTGCTGGAGCTAAGCCTACAAAGCTCGACCTTGATGAACTTGAGTTTTCGGAAGCCGTGTTGAACGGAATCAAGCCGCTTGAGCCGTATCTTGATCAAGACCTGTACGGACCTCTGTTCAACATGAAGGTTAAGGCTGGCGAGGTGGCTGGAACATTTGGAACGGAGCGAGAGGCTAATCAGGTTTACAGCAATCTGAAGAGTGGCGCTCTTTTCAAGCGTGGCGGTAAGGCGCTCACCAAAACTGAAATCGGAGTCATCACCTCGAACATTGGCAATCCGACCGACCAGGGTTTTGCTGACCGTGTTCGCACCTACAAGCTCCTTCAGGCGAAGACGATGAAAGATCGGATCGACAAGCTCAGGAGTCAGGGAATCTCTGATAATCCTCAGTATTCCAGCTATCTTGCTGATCTTGAGAAAAAGGCGAACGAGGTTCTTGGGGTTGAGGAGGAAGCGGCTCCGTCAACTGGTCAAACTGGAGGCACTGACTTCCGTTCAAAATATTCCTATTAAAAAATATGCCACTCAGTGAACAAGACCGTCAGAAACTAGATGGCATCGTTTCGCAAATGGAATCCAACGGTGAAAAGCCGGAGGATATCCAGTTTGTGGTTAATGATTTTAAGTCAAAATACGAACAGCCATCAGGACCCGCTACCATTGGAGAAATGCGTCGTCGCGAAGACCGGGGAATGGTTTCATCGCTGAATGCCCTCGCTTCACCGGAAGCAACAAAGCAGGCAGTTGCTCAAGCTGGGCAAGTAGGCCAGCAGCGGTTTCAATCTCAAGATCCTCTGGTTCAGCAGGCTGACTTTTACCTCGGAAGAGACAGCGCGCGTAAGTTTCAGAAGTTTGTTGCTGGCAATTACGAGCCTTTGCCAGACGAAGACTTTACCGACAAGGAACGCCAGTTCTTGGCTGACTACGAAGGTAAAAGAGCTAGAAAAGTTGTAGCTAACACAGTTCGATATGGTGCGCCACTAGCTGCCGCTTTTCTTCCTGGAGGTCAAACGCTTGCCGGTGAAGCTGCAATCGGACTTGGTTCTGAGCTTTTGGCTCAGACTCTTGAACCTGAAAAGATGCGTCCGTTCCAGATTGGAGCTGCCGCAATCCCCACTCCTAGCATTGCAAAGCCAGGAACAGGAACTGGAGTTCGTCGGTTATTGACGAGCGAAACTGGGGTTCCCCAGCAAGCCACGATGGGAGCGCAGCTTAGGCGTGAAGCGACTGCTGGCGGACTGCAAGCTGGCGCACAAGCGGGTGTTGAGTCTTTTGGCGAGGATGTTACCGCAGGAGAAATTGCTCTCAGGACTGCGATGGGAAGCACTCTGTTCCCAGCCATATCAACCGCAGTTCGAGGTGGCGGAGCGTTGGGGAGAGCTGGATTTGATATTACTCAGCCAGTTGAAACTTTAACTCGAATTGGTCGTGGAGTTAAAACCCCAGTTGAAACGACAAAGCGTTTTGCTGCGACTTTTGGTGGTGAAATGCAGCGTCCGTTTACCCAGAAGTTTCTTCAAGATAGGGCTGACCTGATCAGGGCTGAGCTTGGAAATGCGTCTGGAATCGATCCTACGCTTGCTCGTCAGGTTGCTGACACGTTCTACAATCCCGCGTTTTCAGGGTCGTCACCTCAAGACATTGAGAACTTCAGAGACACGGTTCAGTCGTTTTTGGAGCAGTCCGTTATTCAGGGACGCAAATCTGGCCTTTCTGGTGACGATCTGACTCAAGCGATTGTCGGCGAGCTTGGACGAGTTTCCGGCAAAACCGATGTCAACCCTGCCGTTGTTGAATCCGTTGTTCGTCAAGCCGATGCGCTTACTGAGCAGGCCACTCGCAAGATCGATGAGTCGCTCAGAAAGACTGCCGGATTCAAGGATGAGCGGAATCGTCGTGCGCTTGCGTTTGCTCGCCGTGCTGAAGGGCGTCTTCAGGTGGAATCTCAAGAGCTTCAGGATGAAATTGTTCGCTTGAGCAATCAAAGGGCGCAGCTTGGTGCTGAAGACGTTGCAAATCGCACTCGAATTGAGGCGCAGATTGCTGGTCTGCAAGATCAGGCAAAAAGAGTTGAGCAGGGGTTTGATGATCGATTTGTTAGCGGAAAGCCTGTGTCAGCTTTTGAGACTGGAACAATTGTCGGAGAGCAAGGAAACAAGCTCCGAGATGCATTTGATGCTGCTCAAGAGGAGGGTTTTGCGAAAATCAGACCCGATCTTCAAGCAACAACCGTTCAAGTTGATCTTGGAAAGGTAGATAAAGATGGAAAACCAGTTCTTGAAAACAAGACCTTGGAAGACCTTCGGAAGCTACGCTCTCAAATCTATCGACTGTTTGATTTTAATGCCCCTGTTCAACAGGGATTTTTTGAGAGTTGGGAAAAGCTCAACAAGATAAATGATCAGATGACGGCAGCGTTTGATGCCAACCCAAAACTTCGGGATGATCTTGCTGAGCAAAACAAAAAATACGCCGAAGGAATTGCTCGTTTCAAGGGTGCGTATGTTGACCGCATCCTTCGCAGTATTGGAGAAGGCGGTGGTGCGCCTGAATCAGTGTCTGCAATCATTGGTCCTCGCGGCGGAACTACGCTTGCTGTTCTGAAGGACATGGCCGGGGACACTTGGGAAACCAATGTGAAACCGGTTCTTTCAGACTACATCTACAATCAGATTCGCGGAAAGAATCCAGTCGAGTTCCTCAATACTCTAACTGAGGCAAAGGCAGTTCGCGGCGGAAAATTGTCCAAGGAGGTTGCCAACGAGTTTTTTCCGAGTCTCGGGCAAATCCAAGATGTCGCATCAAGATACACATCAATTCTCAAAGATGAGGAAAAGCTCAAATCAAGTCTTGAAGAACTGACAGCAAAATCAGATCTGCTTCAATCTGACGTTTCTAACAAGATTACGGGAGCGGAAGATAGGCTTAAGAAAAACCGAGAAGAAGTTGCAGACGTTAAAAAACGGCTTTCTGATTTTCAGAAGAAAAACGCTGGCCGTGAGTTCAAGGGTGTTTTAGCGCAGCCAGGTGAAGATGTTGAAGCTCAAAAGCAGATCGTCTCTTTGCTGGCCGACATCAAATCAAAAGTTAAGAAGGGAGTCGCCATTGATGACGATGTTCTCAAGCAAATCGCATCAAATCCTGACGCAAACACAATGCTCAAGGAGTTGAACGATTACGTCACCGAACAGTCAAAGACTGCCACAGACTTCCAGCAGGTTGTCGCTTCTGCAATTAGGGGTGGAGAACTCTACGGAAACATCCCCGCCGGAAACATTGTGGATTTTCTTAAGTCCAAGGGTGGTGGTGTTTATCCGGTAAAGAGGGCGGAGGAGTTTACGAAGATCCTTAAGGAAAGTCGGCCAGACCTTTTGGCTGATGCTCAGAACATTGTTCTTGGAAGAATCGTCAAGGACTCGTTTGTTGATGGAAAAAAGGCCATCGACACGAACAGGATGAAAGCGTTGATTGCTGGCGGCGAAAAGCCGGGAGAGTACAACGCGCTTGTAAACGAGTTGTTTGGTGCTGGAGGTGTGGACAAGATTAGCACGATTGCGGATCAGTTGGCTGTTGCATCCAAGGAGGGTGATAGCCTTGTTTCAAAATCTATTGTCCCAACGCTTGCTACTGCTGGCGCATACATTACCAGCGGACTTGGGCCTGCTGGTGTTGCCGGAGGTGCGATTGGTGGCGGTCTTGTCGGGTTTATTGGCCGTCGAATGGTTTTGAAAGCTATTGGAGATTCCGGTGAATCCGCTGTGGGCCGAATGCTTCAATCGCCAACCTACGTCAAGACTGTCACCACCCCTATCAGTCAGCTTTCCAAGGAGCAGATAGACTTGTTCAATCGAAACTGGTCGAGAATGCTGAAGCTCGAAACTGACCGGGCCATGATGCAGATGGAAGAAGGTCAATCTGAAGAGAAGCAGCTTCAGGAAATGCGCCGTCAAGCTCGTCGCCGCGACTAATGAAAACCTCCCTCTCCAAAAAAGGTAGCACCTATCAGGGCAAGAAGGTGACACTCAACAAGCCGTTCTACACTCCTGGCGAGCGGAAGAAGAGCGCGGTGTACGTCAAGAATGACAACGGCAACGTCATCAAGGTTCGCTTTGGAGACGCCAACATGACGATCAAGAAATCGAATCCTGAGCGTCGTAAGAATTTCCGCGCGCGGCATAACTGCGCGATGGCAACCGATAAAACGACTCCTCGGCACTGGAGTTGCAAAGCATGGTGATTTTATGGACAAGATGAAACTTGGCGGTGGCGGACGTTACGAGAAGCTCGTTGGTGAGCTTGAGAAGAAAGGTGTGAGAGAACCGAAGGCGCTTGCCGCCGCAATCGGCATGAAAAAATACGGCAAGAAGCGGTTTTTGTCTCTTGCAGCCAAAGGCCGTCGCCGAGCGTTGCGCGAGAAGGCTAACGCTTAGGATATCGTCCTTTGCCGGAGTACGGTTTTTTGGCCGACTCCTTATCGACGACAAACTTCTCAGGTTCTGCGTAGTTCCATGAGATGTCGCCGCCTGTTCCACGCTGGATCATAATCGATCCGGTGACTTTTCCGTCTTTGTCCGTCATGCCGGAACGGTCAGCCCGTTTCGCCATGCCAAGCATGAAGCGGCGCGGATTGTTGAATCCAACCTCCTTCATCACAATCACCTCGCGCGCCCAGTTCGTCAGGTCCGATGATCCGAATCCTGAGTAGGCCAAATCTGCCACGCTCTCAGGCTTGTCGTCCTTGCCCTTCGGCTTGGGGAAGTGATGGACAAGTACCAGGACAACGCCTGTCTCCATCATAATCGGCTGGAGCAGATGTCGCGTGAAGTTCGCGCATACCTCAATGTCCGCAGGATTGCCGCCCATGTAGGAGAGCAGCGGATCGATGTAAACAACGTCAGCCTTGGTCTTGCGAACGAGACGGCGGAGCATTGTGGCGAAGTCGGAGCCTGTCCTAACCGTCTCGCGGAAGAAGAGCATGTCAACACTCCGCAATCCTCGCTCCCAGTTCTCTTTGCCGAACGTCATCTGAGCAGCGCCTTTCAGTGCGTCATGCTGATCGGCAATGTCGTTCTCAGCTTGGATGTAGGCCACCTTCAGCGCGCGAACAGGCTTTACACCGAACCACGCTTCGCCGGACGCCCACTTCATCCCCTGATACGCGGCCATCGAGCTTTTGCCGCAACCGCTCTGGCCGACGAAGAGAAGCGATGAACCGCGACGTAGCCATCTGTCGCCGATCAGATTGTCAGGATCATTCTTTGGGTCGTACTCGATGATGCTATCGAGCGAGAACTCCTGAGGCATGTCCTGCGACTCCAGATAGTCCGTGAACGCATCCCAGTTCACAGAACCAACATTGATGGCCAACAGCTTCTGCTCATTGCCATCGCGCATCACACCGGCAAGACGGCTGAACCTGCTCGCGTTCTTGTTCTTCGGATCGATGCCGAGAGCCTCTAACTGGCGATAAACGACATCACGACGCTCGTTCCATTCCTCCTTGTTCGCTGCATCGACACGCACCCATCCGTGCAAGCTCTTGCCGCCCGAATCGATGACGACGGACATCGGCAGTTTAGACTCCTTAAGGATCGTCCATTGCTCGTCCTTAGTCTTCTCGTCCATCTCGACCAGGACATGGCGGAATGCTGCAACGCCGGAATCAGAACCACTCTCATCGAAGCATGGGTTGACACGGACGTAAGCGCCACGGCTGTCAGGACCGTTCCACATGGAACTAATTGGCGGCGTGAAATGCTTCTCAATCCATTCGTCGCGCTTGAGGAACGTACCCTTGGAGTTTGGTCGAGTGCGGCCTTCCTCGTCGCTTACGATGTCATTGCAGATGCAGACAACTTCGTCCGGTTCGAAGCAGGCTTTTAAGAAATCTATGGTTGAAAATCGAAAGTCCGATTGCGGAATTGCTTGGATCTTACGCACCACAAACTTGCCGGTAGGCGATACGGGAGTGCCTCCCTGGCCGATGCCGGGATGCGATTCCAGAAGCCATCCGCGCGGCTTGTCGTGCGCTACTTTTGCGGCCTCGCTCAGCTTGTGGGCCAGTTCATGCGGCTTCCACGGTGGGAGGCATTTCGAGTTGTACTCA
>Ga0209770_10000650_pt1 | contig 18693 bp, 18 predicted proteins | sample LauGreSu1BDMLBDD_2_FD_187572 | JGI IMG/M metagenome (GOLD analysis project Ga0209770, IMG submission 187572) | Freshwater lake microbial communities from Lake Michigan, USA - Su13.BD.MLB.DD (SPAdes) (version 2) | ecosystem: Environmental > Aquatic > Freshwater > Lake | place: Lake Michigan, USA...
CAATTCAAGTATTTGCATCAAGTCCTCGCACATGGGCGATGCCAGAGGCAAAGCCAGAATTAGACGAAGCTTTTAAGATCAAGGCTGCCGAATTAGATATCGAAACCTATGTTCACGCACCATTCTTGATTAACTTAGGGTCACCAACAGAGGCAACATACTTAAACTCTCTTGCATCAACTAAGTACTCACTGCAGCGCGGTGCGGATATCGGAGCACTTGGTGTTGTAATCCACACAGGCTCTGCAGTTGATGTGAACCATGTTGAAAAAGCCTGGAAGCAGATTCATGAAGGCATGATGCCAATTCTTAACGCGCTTGGCGATGATGCACCATATCTTTTGCTTGAACCAACAGCAGGTCAAGGTCAATCACTGGTTAAGAAGTTAGATGACCTTGCAATGTATTTGAAGGCTCTTGAATATCACCCAAAGGTGGCCATTTGTCTAGACACCTGCCATGTCTTTGCCGCAGGTCATGACATTTCAGTTAAAGGTGGCATGACGGCAACGATTGATTTGCTGGTTGAAATTGCTGGTATTGAGCGATTCCAGTTGGTACATGCCAATGACTCAATGGATGTGTGCGGTGCACTTAAGGATCGCCACCAAAACATCGGCGAGGGACATATCGGAGTTGATCCATTTAAGGAACTGCTATCCCACCCTGCAGTTGCAAATGCTCCCCTCATTCTTGAAACACCAGGGATGGAGCCAGAGCACGGCAAAGAAGTTGCACTATTAAAGAAATTGCGCGGCTAATGTCTGCTCGCCATCAACTGCACTTAAAACTTGCCCCTTGGGCCTTGTTGTCTGTCTCTGCTGCCTGGGGATTTGCCTTCGTAGTAATGAAAGATGCCATTGAGCGACAGACAGTTAATAACTTCCTGTTCAGCAGATTTGTTTTAGCTGTGGTCGTAATGATTCTAATTCGCCCTCAATGCCTTAAATACTTCAACAAAGATTTGCTTGTCAGAGCATCGACAGCAGGACTATTTCTGGGTGCTGGATATATCTTGCAAACCCTTGGTCTAAAGCTCACAGGTGCAGCAATCACAGGATTTATCACTGGTCTATATGTTGTCTTTACCCCGCTCATTGCAGCAGTTGTTTTAAAAGCCCGCATAACTTTGATCACTTGGGGTTGCGTTGGTATTGCAACACTTGGTTTAGCTTTGCTTTCCCTGCAGGGCTGGTCAATTGGATTTGGTGAACTACTTGTTTTAGGTAGTGCCTTTGCATTTGGTGCTCACATTATTGCTTTGGGTAAATGGAGCAGTGGCCGTGATGCATATGCCATGACCGTTGTTCAGCTCGCAATGTGCGCCCTACTAACAGGACTTGCCTCACTATTTGAAGGTGGTTATCAGCTTCCACCTGATGATGGAGTTTGGGCAACAGTAATCTTTACTGCGGTGGTGTGTACCGCGGTGGCCTTTGTGATTCAAACTTGGTCTCAGGCTCACATGAGCACAACCAAGGTCGCAGTTATATTGACCATGGAAGTTGTCTTTGCAGCCCTTTTCGCAATCGTTTTTGGTGGAGAAACCCTTACCCTTCAAAAGGCTTTGGGTGGCGTACTAGTTGTAATCGCGATGTTTGTCATTGTCCTTAAGGAAGCGTGAGAACATAAGCCATGGCAATTGATCTTCGAAGTGACACTGTTACTCGCCCATCGGCTGCAATGCGCGAGGCGATCGCAACTGCGCCAGTCGGCGATGATGTTTATAGCGATGACCCAACAGTTAATTCACTAGAAGAGCGCGTAGCGGCCATGTTTGGCAAAGAGGCCGGTGTTTTTACGCCAACTGGTTCTCTTGCCAACCAACTAGCTATCCGTATGTTGGTAGCACCTGGCGAAGAGTTAATTGCAGAGACAAACAGCCATATTGTGAGAGCCGAACTAGGCGCAGCTGCGGTATTTAGCGGAATAACAACTCGCACATTTCCTGCCAAGAACGGCCTGCTTAAAGCAGCTGACGCACTAGAAATTGCTCGTCCAAATAGCGGTCCTTACTTGGTTTCAACCACTGCAATCGCAGTTGAAAACACACATAACTTTGGTGGCGGAACTGTGCAACCAATTACTGAAATCGCAGCACTTCGCAAAGGCGCAGATGAGCTCGGAGTTGCACTTCACTTAGATGGTGCTCGCATTTGGAACGCCCATGTTGCATCAGGAGTTTCATTTACTGAGTATGGAAAGTATTTCGACACCATTAGCGTCTGTCTTTCAAAAGGATTAGGCGCACCAGTTGGTTCAGTAATGCTTTCAACAAAAGATCGTGTGGCAAAAGCTCGCGTTTGGCGCAAGCGTTATGGCGCAGGAATGCGCCAGATTGGTTTGCTGGCAGCCGGTGCTCACTACGCACTAGATAACAACATTGATCGGTTGGCAGAAGATCATCGCCGAGCAAAAGAGCTTGCTGTTGCCATTGCAGCCGTTGATTCATCATTGATTGATCCAACAACTGTAGAGACAAACATTGTTGGCTTAGATCTTGCAGCACTTCCAATTTCGGCTGCAGAGCTAGCTCAGCGTTGTCGTGATGCAGGTTTATGGATTAGCGCTCTTGGTCCAAAGTATGCGCGCCTAGTTACTCACCTTGATTTTGATGATGCTCAGTGTCATGAAGCAATTGAAATTTTAAAGAAAGCCCTCGTGGCTTAAGAGCCACTGCTTCTTATCAACGCCATAAGCATAATTTCCTAACGCTCCCCCGGTTTTCACAACACGGTGGCACGGAACAACAAGCATAATTGCATTGTTAGCACAGGCACTTCCTGCGGCGCGCACTGCAGCAGGTGATCCTGCTTTCTCCGCTAGATCTGAATACGACCAAGTCTTTCCTGGTGCAATCTTTCGCATTGCTTTCCAAGCAGCTTGTGAAAATGCTGCTCCTGGTTGTCTGACTTGAATGCCATTGAGCGCAGTTAGATCACCATCAAAGTAATCACTGATTAGCTCTGAAATAACAGGAATTGATTTAACTACTTTCACATCACGTCCAGCTTTAAAGGCTGAGACTGTAGAGAGGTTTGCACCGATCAGAATCTGATCATCGGCCAAAAGATTAAGGGTGCCAACAGGGGTCTTGTGAGAAGAGATTAAAAGCGGCACTGTCCAAAATTAGCGATCGCGCAACATTTCAGCAACTAAGAATGCGAGTTCTAGAGATTGCGCATGATTTAGGCGAGGATCACACGCTGTTTCATAACGTGAAGCCAAATCTTCGTGGGAAATCTCTTCTCCGCCGCCAACACACTCAGTAACATCATCACCGGTTAGTTCGATGTGAACTCCGCCTGGATGTGTGCCGAGTGCTTTGTGAACTTCAAAGAATCCCTTTACCTCATCCATAACATCATCAAAGCTGCGCGTTTTATAGCCAGTTGGTGCTTCATAGGTATTGCCGTGCATTGGATCGCACACCCACAAAACCTTCGCACCTGACTTTGTCACGCCATCAACTAGCGCAGGCAAGATTTGGCGAATGTTCTTTGCGCCCATGCGTGTAATCAAAGTAATACGTCCTGGCTCACGGTTTGGATCTAGCTTGTCGATCAAAGCTAGTGCATCTTCAACTGTGGACTTAGGTCCAAGCTTGATACCAATTGGATTTCGCACCTTTGATGCAAAATCAACATGAGCGCCATCTAGCTGACGTGTGCGCTCACCAATCCAAATGAAGTGGCCTGAAACATCGTAAGCATCACCTGTGCGTGAATCAATACGAGTTAACGCCTTTTCATACTCCATGATGAGTGCTTCGTGACTTGAAAAGAAATCTACTGATTTAAAACTTGCTGGATCAACGCCAGCTGAATTCATGAATGCAAGAGCTCGGCCAATTTCATTAGCCATTTGTTCGTATCGCTCGCCGACTTTGGAATCACGAATAAAACCTTTGTTCCATTCATGGACCTGACGAAGATCTGCAAAACCACCTTGGGTAAATGCGCGAACCAAGTTAAGAGTTGCAGCAGAGGTGTTATAGACACGAACTAAACGTTGTGGATCTGGTGTGCGAGAGGCCTCAGTAAATTCAATATCGTTAACAGCATCACCGCGGTATGCAGGAAGTGTTACATCGCCACGAGTTTCAAAGTCATTAGACCGTGGCTTTGCAAACTGGCCAGCCATACGGCCAACCTTGATAACCGGCAAACTTGAGTAGTACTGAAGAACTGCTGCCATTTGCAAAATTGTTTTAATGCGGTTTCGGATTGAATCAGCTGTTGCTGCAGCAAAAGTTTCTGCGCAATCCCCACCTTGTAACCAAAAAGCTTTTCCTTCTGCAGCCAGGGCAATACGAGCTTTTAGATCATCGCATTCACCGGCAAAGACAAGTGGTGGCAACGCTTTAAGTTGTGCCACTGCTGCTTTAACTGGTTCGCCCTCTGGTCCACCTGGCCATGTTGGTTGCTGGGCAGCAACAAGTCCAGGTGTGAACAGAGAGTTTAAGTTTGTGCTCATCGGAGAAGTGTAGAGAGTTCGAAAGTAATCGCGCGAGGCAATTATCCGAAGAAGATCTCTGATTCCTTGTATAGCTCTAGGGGAACGGTCTTTAGCTTCTCAGTTGCTGATGCCAATGGCACGCGGGCAATGTTTGTGCCGTGAAGCGCAACCATCTTGCCCCAGTCACCTTCGTGAGCAGCGGTGATCGCATGCAATCCAAAGCGAGTAGCAAGAACACGGTCAAATGCTGTTGGAGTACCACCACGTTGGATGTGTCCCAAAACAGATGTGCGGGCTTCCTTGCCAGTTCTCTCTTCAATCTGACCTGCTAGCCAGTCACCAATTCCAGAAAGCTTGACGTGTCCGAATGAATCAAGAGTTTGATCCTTCACAACCATGTCGCCATCTTGAGGAATTGCACCTTCTGCGATAACGATGATTGGTGCATAGTGAGACTTGAAGCGAGATTCAACCCATTCGCAAACCTTTTCAACAGAGAACTTTTGCTCTGGGATTAAAATACATGTCGCACCGCCTGCAAGACCTGAGTGCAATGCGATCCAACCTGCGTGACGGCCCATAACTTCAACGATTAAAGCACGGTGATGTGATTCAGCAGTTGTGTGAAGGCGATCAATCGCCTCAACTGCGATGTTAACTGATGTGTCAAAACCAAATGTGTAATCAGTGTTGTTCAGATCGTTATCGATTGTCTTTGGAACACCAATAACCTTGACGCCAAGACCGTCTAGCTTGGTGGCAACACCCAATGTGTCTTCTCCGCCGATTGCGATCAACGCATCGATTCCAGCCTTTTCCAGATTTTCCTTAATCTTTTCTACGCCACCCTCGATCTTAAATGGGTTAGTACGAGATGAACCAAGAATCGTTCCACCACGAGGCAAGATGCCGCGGGTTGTTTCAATATTCAAAGGCATGGTTAGACCCTCTAGAGGTCCCTTCCATCCATCGCGGAATCCAACAAACTCGTGACCGTACTCTTTAACACCCTTACGAACTACGGCACGAATAACTGCATTAAGACCAGGGCAATCTCCGCCGCCAGTGAGGACACCAATACGCATGATTTAACTCCAACAATTTTATTGTTTGATTAAGTGGCTCAAATTTTTCCCGCCACCTGTGGTCAACGCTGACTGGAACAGTCTAGCCTTCCCCCATGGCTAATCGACAACTCATCGCCGGCGTGGATTCTTCGACTCAATCCGTAAAGGTCGTTATTCGTGACGCCAATACCGGCGAACTTGTGCGCCAGGGTCGCTCTTCCCACCCAGATGGGACAGAGGTCGATCCCAAGCATTGGCTGAATGCATTAAATACAGCCATATCTGAAGCCGGCAATTTAGATGATGTCGAAGCAATTTCAATTGCAGGTCAACAGCACGGAATGGTCGCACTTGATAACGATGGTGAAGTTATTCGCCCCGCACTTTTATGGAATGACACACGTTCTGCCAAAGAGGCAAATGATTTAAATGCTGAAGTAGGTGGCGACGCCGAAATGGCGCGCAAGGTTGGCTCAAAATTAGTTGCATCATTTACCGCATCAAAGCTTCGTTGGATGGCAGATCATGAACCAGATAATGCAGCCAAGGTTGCCTCAATTGCACTGCCCCATGATTGGTTGTCATGGCAGTTGCAAGGTGGCAAGAACTTTGACACTTTGTTTACAGATCGAAGTGATGCTTCAGGTACTGGCTACTTTGATCCCAGCACCTCTCACTACCGCGAAGACATCATTCGCTTAGCACTCAAGCATGATCAAGAACTTTCACTTCCACAAATTATTGGTCCAGACAAATTTGGTGGCACAACAACTTCTGGAACACCGATTGCTGCAGGTGCTGGCGATAATGCAGGAGCTGCACTTGGCTTGCAGGCACAACCTGGAGATGTGATTGTTTCTCTAGGAACTAGCGGAACCGCTTTTGCTGTTTCTGAAACACCAACACATGATGCAAGTGGCGCTGTTGCTGGATTTGCAGATGCAACTGGACGTTATCTTCCACTTGTCTGCACATTAAATGCTGCGCGAATTTTGGATGCAGCTTGTCGCATCCTTGGCAAAACCCATGATGAAGTTGCACGGTTAGCTCTTTCTGCAAAGCCAGGTGCTAATGGATTAGCACTCTTGCCATATTTTGAAGGTGAGCGAACACCAAACCGTCCCACAGCAACCGGCGTCTTTGCCGGCATGAACCTGAATAATTCAAACCCCGAAGACATTGCTCGTGCGATGGTTGAAGGCATGTTGGCAGGTTTGGCAGATGCTGTTGACTCGTTAGTAAGTCTGGGAGTTGGCGTAAATCGAATTTTGCTAATTGGCGGAGCTGCAAAAAATCCTGCTGTGCCAGCAATTGCTAGTGCATTGTTTGGCCGCGAAGTATTGGTGCCACCTGCCGGTGAATATGTTGCAGATGGCGCAGCAAAGCAGGCGGCCTGGGCGCTACTTGGTCATATGCCAACATGGGATTTAGGTGAAGTTTCACATCACAACAGTGTTGCAACGCCTGAGGTAATGGCTAAGTACAAAGAACTTAAAAACAAAACTGAGAATTGGTGATTAGACGGTAACTCGAACACCTTTACCGACGATAACAATGCCGCCATCACTGACTGTGAAGCGCTGACGATCTCGCTCTAAGTCCACACCGATTTGAGCTCCCGGATCAACCACAACGCTTTTATCCAAAATTGCCTTGCGAATAATTGCTTTGTCGCCGATCTTTACAGAAGGCATTAAAACTGAGCCCTCGACTATTGCAGCTTTCCCAACTGAAACATCGTATGAAACAACTGAGCCATGCAAGATGCCGCCAGCAATAATCGTGCCTGCTCCCACGATGGAATCATGGGCAGAGCCACCTTCGCTAAATTTTGCAGGCGGTAATGATGGCGGATTTGTTAGCAAAGGCCACTCGCGGTTATATAAATTAAATATTGGATGCACAGAAACTAAATCCATATGTGCGTCATAGTAAGCATCTATTGAACCAACATCGCGCCAGTAACCCTTATCGCGCTCAGTCTCTCCCGGCACAACGTTATGTGCGAAGTCATAAACCTTTGCTTGTCCTTGTGAAGTTAGGAAAGGAATAATGTTTCCACCAAGATCATGGCGAGATTCCAAATCTTCTGAATCAAGGATCAACGCTTCTTCCATAACATCGCGCTTGAAAATGTAATTACCCATAGAAACTAGACATAGATCGGGATGTCCTGGCATCGAAGGAGGATTAGCTGGCTTTTCATGGAAAGCCTTAATGGTTACGCCATCATCTGCTAACTCGATTACTCCGAAGTCATGTGCTTCTGAACGCGGCATGCGAATTGCTGCAACCGTTACTCCTGCACCTGATTCAACATGTTGCTGGAACATCTGCATTGGATCCATGCGATAGACGTGGTCTGCGCCAAAGACCAATACATGCTTTGGGTCTTCATCGTGAATCAAATTGAAGTTCTGCAAAATCGCATCGGCGCTGCCGGTATACCAACGTGGTCCAAGGCGCTGTTGGGCTGGAACTGGAGTGATGTAGTTTCCAAGAAGAGATGACATGCGCCATGTTGTGGTGATGTGACGGTCAAGTGAGTGTGACTTGTATTGGGTTAATACGGCAATCTTTAACATATTTGCATTGGCAAGATTTGATAAAACAAAGTCCACTAAACGATATGAACCACCAAATGGGACTGCAGGTTTTGCACGATCTGCTGTCAGCGGCATTAGACGCTTGCCCTCGCCACCAGCAAGAACGATGCTGAGTGGAAGTTGCAGTTTAGCCATGCCTTAACGATAGCCTTTCACCCTTGTCGAAGGAAGAGGAATAGCAGGATATGACCGCGTTGAATGTAGGCATCGTTACCAAGGAGTGGCCACCAGCTATTTATGGTGGCGCCGGGGTTCATGTTCTGCAGTTAACGCAAGCCCTTCGCACAATCAAGGATGTTCATGTCGATGTCCATTGCTTTGGTGGAAAAAGAGATGATGCCTTTGGGTATTCATTGCCTGCTGGTTTTGCCGATGCTAATCCTGCAGTGCAGGCACTTGCTATCGATTTAGAGATGGCAACCCACTTAGGACATGTTGATGTTGTTCACTCACATACTTGGTATGCCAACATGGCCGGACACATCGCATCTCTTCAACACGGCATCCCCCACATTGTCAGCGCGCATTCACTTGAACCATTACGCCCTTGGAAATCAGATCAACTAGGCGGCGGATACAAGATTTCATCATGGGCAGAGAAAACTTCTTTTGAAGCAGCAGCTGCAATCATCGCTGTTAGCGATGGAATGCGCGCAGATGTTTTGGCTGCATACCCTTCAGTGGATCCAGCAAAGGTAGTCACCATTAGAAATGGTGTGGACACCGAAAAGTTTGCACCAAACCATGACTCATCTGTTCCACAAAGTTTTGGTATCAACGGGCCTTATGCAATCTTTGTAGGTCGAATCACTCGTCAAAAAGGTTTGGCACATCTATTGCGTGCTTGGAAAGATGTACCTGCAGAGTACGGATTAGTTCTTGCTGCTGGCAGTCCAGATGAAGAAGGTATTGGCAATGAGGTTGCCGCATTAATTGCAGATTTGCAGCGCACACGTAGCAATGTGTGGTGGATCAAAGAGATGCTGCCTCATGAGCAATTAACCGCAATGCTCACTGCTGCAGATCTCTTTATCTGTCCATCAATCTATGAGCCACTTGGGATCGTGAACCTTGAGGCCATGGGTTGTGAAACGGCCGTCCTTGGTTCACGTGTTGGCGGTATCCCTGAAGTTGTTGCCGACAAAGAAACTGGCGAGCTAGTTGATTACAACGGCGAGGCCGCTTCATTTGAAAAAGCTTTAACTGAATCAATTACCCGCTTAATGGCACAACCTGAGTTACTTAAAAAGTACGGCGCAGCAGGACGTGCTCGCGCACGAAAACTATTTGGTTGGGACACCGTAGCTGCATTGACCGTAGATCTATATCGCCGCGTGATTGCATAAATGACTCGTAAATCCCTGTTTCACTTTGTTTTAGTTGGCGTTCTCTGGGGCATTCCATACCTTTTGATGAAGGTTGCCGTGGAGGATTTCCCACCTGCAGCAGTCGTTGCAGGCCGCACCTTAATTGGCGCATCAATCTTGATTCCAATTGCCATCTACCGCAAGAAATTTGGTGGGGCGGTCCTTGGATTCAAATATGTAGCCTTCTATGCATTGATGGAGATGATCGGTCCTTGGATCCTGATTACAACGGCTGAACAAAAAATTAATACAGGTTTAGCAGGTTTGCTAGTTTCAACCGTTCCGATTTTTGCCACCATCATCACTTCACTTCGTGGTGATCATTCAGTGTGGCAGTTCAAGCGAATCTTTGGAATCATCGTTGGATTTATCGGTTTAATTCTGGTTGTCGGAATTGAAAGCTTGTCGGGTAACAGCGATCCTCTATCTATTGCCATGGTGATTGTGGCCTCAATGGGTTATGCCTACGCAGTAATCATGGTGACAACTAATTTGCCACTTGTTGATGGAATCGCAATCAATGGCCTTGCAATGGCAATCACAACAATATTTTGGGCACCTGTTGCAATCGCGCAATGGCCTTCTAGTATTTCTATGAACTCAGCCCTGTCTTTGATAGCACTTGGCGTGTTTAGCACCGCCTTTGCCTTTATCTTGTTCTTCAAGGTGATGGCTGAGATTGGGCCTGCACGCAGCTCGCTTGTTACCTACTTAAATACCGCAATCGCAGTTCTCTTAGGTGTGATTATTCTGCGCGAACCGCTAACAGTTGGAATTATTGTGGGATTGCCATTAGTTCTAGTCGGCTCCTACCTTGCAAGTCGTAAAACCGTTTAAGACTTCTCGCCAAAGCCTAACTTTGCCAGCAGCTTGGGATCTTTCTGCCATTCCTTTGAAACCTTGATGTGAAGACCAAGAAAAATCTTGGCACCTAATACACGCTCAATATCTGCGCGTGCTCGAATACCAATTTCCTTTAGTCGCGCGCCTTGGTGTCCTAACAAAATCGCGCGTTGCGTGTCTCGCTCCACGTGAATCGTTGCATGGACATCATAGAAAGGGCGTGAACCCTTTTCTTCACGCTCACCAAACTCATCGATCGTAACAACGATGCTGTGAGGCAATTCTTCCCGCACATCTTGCAGCGCCGCTTCACGGATGTATTCACAAATAATCTGATCGATCGCTTGATCACTTGTTGTGCCGGCTGGGTAGTACTCAGGGCCAGTTGGCAGGTTCTTTCCAATTAATTCATTGAGCAAATCAACTTGATCATGGATTGCAGCCGAAACGGGAATAATTTCATCCCAAACAAATCCTTCAGCAATCTTCATGATGCCAAGCAATCTAACTGCAAGCTTTTCCTTTGCAATTAAATCTGTCTTAGTAATTACTGCAAACTTTTTAGCACCCGGGTGCTTTGCGATTTCTTGGGCGATAAATGTGTCACCCGCACCTGATGTTTCATCAGCCGGAATACACATAATGACAATATCGACTGAATCCATACTTTGATCGACCACTTGATTAAGTCTTTGTCCGAGCAGTGTCTTTGGCTTATGAACTCCAGGAGTATCAACCAGGACTGCTTGAAAGTTATCGCCGTGGACAATTCCGCGGATTGCTGTGCGCGTGGTGTTGGGATGGTGTGAGGTAATTGCAATCTTGCTACCTACTAAAGCATTAATCAGAGTTGATTTGCCAACGTTTGGGCGGCCAACAATGGCCACAAAGCCCGAACGGAAATCACTCATGGGCTTATTCTCTCATTGTTTAACTCCAACAAACTCCACTGCATCCTTAACCGAAGTCACTATCTCTGCTGCACGTTCTGCGATTAAGCGATGGCAACCCTGGCTAGTTGGTGAATTGAGCTGACCTGGAATGGCCATTACTGGTCGCATGAGATCGGCGGCATCTCGCGCAGTACGCAAAGAGCCACTTCTGTATGCCGCTTCAACAACAAGAGTTGCGCACGAGAGCGCTGCAATTAATCGATTACGAGTTAAGAATCGATGCTGTGCGGCATGAACATAAGGCATGACTTCACTGACTATCGCGCCATTTCTACTAATTGCTTTGAATAACCGTGAATTAGAGGATGGATAATCAACCAAAACCCCTGATGCAATCACAGCAACAGTTTTTCCAGAGGACTTAAGGGCTGCCACATGTGCGCAGGTATCAATTCCAAGCGCTCCCCCACTAACAACATTCCAGCCCTGATTAACAAAGGCTGTTGCAAAATCAGCTGCCATTTCTTGTCCATAACCACTGGGTTCTCGCGTGCCAACAATTGCAATTGATTTGTGGCTCAACTGCGACAGATCTCCTTTAACAATTAACCCAATAGGAGGATTTGCTAGCTGATCTACCTGCTGTGGCCACTGTGCATGTCCTGGATAGATGAACTCAGAATCACTTACCGCCACTGCAGTTTGGAGCATTTGGAAGTTTGTCTGCTCAATTTTTGCAAGCAACTTCGAACATGATTGTGAGTTGTATTGACCACCTAACAATCCTTGCAAAACCATCACTGCGCCAACCCGCTGAATCTCTTGGCTCCAACCAGTGTGTCCCGGCTCAATAGCTGAAAAGAGAGTTAAGCGGGCTTCATATTCATCAATCAAAACTTTGCTGTGAATGCTCATGGAAGCAATTAACACAGATGTCAGGCTGTGACTTTTTTCTTAGAAGTTACTTGTGGATGAGTGCAGCAACATTTGCAAAAGAGGTGCGGTGCTGGGCGCATGGTCCATGTTCATTAAGGGCTTTAGTGTGAGCAGCGGTGATATATCCCTTGTGCCCTGCAAAACCATAGAGTGGAAACTCTTGATCCATCTCGCGCATGATCCGGTCACGAGTTACTTTTGCAATCACGGATGCTGCGCTAATTGAAACAACTACCTGATCGCCTTTCCAAACAGCCAAGTTTGGAACTCCTAAGCCTTCAATGGCATAACCATCTGTTAAAACATAGGCAGGTTCAACATCTAAACCCTGCACTGCTCTGCGCATTCCATCAAGATTTGCTGCATGCACGCCACGTGCATCAACTTCTGCTGCCGGAACGATCACAACACTGACAGATGCTGCAACGCTTTGAATCAGTTCAAAGACCGCATCTCGCTTGCTCTCTGGAATCTCTTTTGAATCTCGCACCACAGCTAATTCAGGAGCGAATGGATCATGTAAGACAACGGATGCAATAACTAAGGGACCAGCACATGCTCCGCGACCAGCTTCGTCAACACCTGCAATCGGTGAAATTCCAGCACTTGCTAGTAACTGCTCGATAACCTTCATCAGGTTACTTTTTTAATACATCCACTTTTGGCACATATGTAATATTTTTAAATGGCCAGATGACTGCAACAACTCGGCCCGTCACTCTTGAAAGCGGAACAAAGCCCTTGTTGATATCTTCTTGGTGATAGCGAGAATCCGCACTTGCACCGCGATGATCGCCCATTACCCACAGTTTGCCTTCAGGCACTGTGACATCAAACTTCATTTCAGATGGCTTATTGCCAGCAAAGATGTATGGCTCAGTAACTTCAACATCGTTAACAGTTAAGTTGCCGCTCTTTGTGCAACACACGATGTGATCACCTGCAACGCCTACAACACGCTTTACTAAGTACTGCTTTGCCGGGTTTGGAAGCACACCGACTGCAACAAGTGCACTCTTGGCCTTTGAAACATATTTGTTAGTGTCGTAATCAACGATTTCAGGCAACCAGTCATCAGGATCACGGAATACAACTACATCACCGCGACTAATTGAATTTGAAATAAATGGGACCTTGTTTACTGCAACTCGATCTTTAATCTGCAGCGTGTTTTCCATAGAGCCAGAAGGAATATAGAAAAACTGAACAACAAAAGTTTTTATTAGGAGTGAGACAACTAGTGCGACAACAACCAGGACGGGGAGCTCCCTAAGGAGCGATCCCTTTTTACGCATTGCGAAGATTATTCAGTAGCTGGTGCGTCAGTTGCTACAGCATCTACCGCTGGAGATTCTACAACTGCTTCTGCAGGAGTTTCGACAACTGCTTCAACAACTGCAGGAGCCTCTACTGCCTCTTCAACAACAGCGGCGGCTGCAACTGCAACTACTACTGGTTCTGGTGTAGAAAGAATTCCATCGCCGTAACCTTCAACGCCATCGCGCTTTTCGCGAATCTTTGCAGCCTTACCGCGAAGATCGCGTAGGTAGTACAGCTTGGCGCGACGTACTTCGCCCTTCTTTACTAGCTCGATCTTTTCAATAACTGGAGTGTGAACTGGGAAAGTACGCTCAACACCAACACCGTAAGAAACCTTACGGATTGTGAAAGTTTCGCGAACGCCATCGCCTTGACGACGGATAACGATTCCTTGGAAAACCTGAAGACGGCTCTTGTTACCTTCGATAACGCGAACATGGATCTTGAGCTCATCACCAGCACGAAACTGTGGGATGTCTTTGCGCAGGGATACTGCATCTACGGCGTCAAGAATGTTCATATTCGGATCCTTTTGTCATTTCTATTAAGCACACGCTTTGGCGGTGCAGACTGCGTATTGTGCCACAGAGGGTGGCCTGAGCGTAAATCGGTGAAAGGGGGCTAAATCACTCAGGAATCTGAGCGTTCAGGGCGGCAAATAGGTGAGGTCCAGCTGCCACGGTCAGATTTAGGCCATGCCAGGGGCGGGTGGTCACCGTTGCTCCCGCTTCACGGGCGATCAGCTCTGCGGCAGCTAGATCCCACTCAAATAATCCAGTTTCAAAATACCCATCAACCATTCCGGTGGCCACATGACAAATATCAGCCGCAGCAGAACCAATTCGACGAAGATCTCGAATCTTTGGCAACAATGCGTTCACAATCTTTACTTGCTCAAGTCGATTGTTCACATCGTATGCAAAGCCAGAAGAGATCAGTGCCCGATTAAGTTCAATGGGGTCATTGCAAGCAATCTTCACATCGTTAAGGAATGCTCCCCCGCCTTTTGATGCATGCCAAGTGGCGTTAACTGTTGGTGAGTGCACGACACCAACCAAGGTTCCACTTTCATCCTTTGCGGCAATACTGACCGCCCAACCAGGTAATCCATAAAAGTAATTAACAGTGCCATCGACTGGATCAATAACCCAAGTAACACCACTCTTACTTTCGCGTGATGCGCCTTCTTCACCGATAATTCCATCATCAGGACGCGCTGCCAAAATACTTTCAACGATTAACTTTTCAGATGCCAGATCCATTTGTGTTGCAATATCAATTGCTGTTGATTTAACTGTCAGATCCCACGATGCTGGGCGATCTACTAATAAATCACCCGCTTGCCGCGCAATCTTTAGGGCTAGATCAAGCAATTGCTGAGTATCAGTCATGGCTGCAGTCTAACTGCGAGATAGACTCTTGCCTATGTTCTCAGGATATAAAACCTTAATTAGCACCCCTGGGGCAATGAAATTTTCTATTCCTGGCGTGATTGCTCGTATGCCAATCTCAATGGATTCACTTGCACTTATTTTCATCGTGGTAGCCGTTAGTGATTCATATGCACTAGCTGGGGCTTTGAGTGCAACAGCCTCAGTAGTGATGGCCTTTGCAACACCGCATTGGTCACGGGTTGCAGATCGCATTGGCCAAAGTGCAATGCTGGTGCGTGTTATCCCCTTCAAGGTAATAGGTCTCTCACTCTTTACGGTTTTAGTTTTAAATGAAGCACCTGTCTGGACATGGTTTGCAACAATCATTCTGGCCGAATCTATGTCTGTAAATACGGGCGGACTTGTTCGTCGCCGCTGGCTGCACATCCTTAGCCCAGATAAGACAAGTACTGCCGAAGATGAACAAGATCGTCACTTAGTAAATACTGCGTACTCTTTTGAAGCCATCATGGATGAGGTTGTCTTTATTCTTGGGCCAATCATTGTTACGGCGTGTGCAACTACGATTGCGCCTGCTGCCGGAATTATCTCCGGAATCATCTTTGTGCTCATTGGCGTTCCACTCTTCGTGATGCAAAAATCCACAGAACCCCCTGCCACGCCCAAGCGCATAGTTGATCCACATCCTGCTGTAATTCTCAATAAGCGGGTTCAAGCTGTTGTGCTTGCGACAACCCTTCTGGGCGGCTTCTTTGGTTCGATTGCAATTGTGACCGTCGCATTTGCCGAACAAAGAGGACAAGAAAGTAAATCAGGTTTACTACTTGCTATCTGGGCCCTTGGTAGTGGAATAGCTGCAATTATTAACGGCACAATTAAATGGAAACTTTCAAGTGCTTCTCGCTTCTTAATCTTCTTATTCGCACTTACTTTGCTATCTGTTCCAATGCTTTTCACACACTCCATGGTCTGGTTAGCTGTTGCTTTATTCTTTAACGGATTTGCAATCGCTCCCCTTGTTATCAACGCATACGGAGTTGCAGAAGGCGCGGTCCCTGCAGATCAGATCACAGAAACTTTGACCTGGGTCGTTGCCGGAATGCCTATGGGCGGTGCGATCTCTAGTGCGCTATCGGGTCAGATCATCGACCGCTTTGGTGCAGACATTGCATTTTGGGTACCGCTGGGATTCATGATTGCGGCATGTGCAGCCACGCTGCCTTACTTCAGCACTTATAAGGCCCTCATCGGCTACCCTCGTGCTCGTGACTGAGCTACGACTAAATGGAAAGACCGAAGATGGTCTGCACCTTTCATTACACGACAATGACGGTAATGAGTACACCGTCCGCGTGAGCGACACATTGCGTGCAACAGTAAATCAGCAGCGACTCATGTCAGTGCCAACAACTGATGAACCATCTGTTTCAATTAAAGAGGTTCAGCGATTGCTTCGTGCAGGACAAACTGCAGAACAAATCGCACGCGATAATAATATTTCAATTGAAAAGATTGAACGCTTTGCAGGTCCAATTCTTTCAGAGCGCATCTACATCATTGATCAAGCACAACAGATTGCAATCCGTAAAGAAGGCGGCCGCGATGCGGTCACACTTCTTGGTGTTGTTATCTCTCGTCTTGCACCACGCAACATTGATTCTTCAGAACTTTCTTGGGACACCTGGCGCTTAGAAGATGGCACGTGGACAATTGAGCTTCATTACCCAAACAACACAGGTGTTGGAATTGCACAATGGAACTTTGATGCAACCCTTCGCACGGTGACATCTATGGATGAGAATGCGCGTTGGATGATGGGTGATGAGCCTGCTCCACGTCAGCTTCCAACACCGGGGTTAGTTCCAACTGAAGCATCTCACCCCTCCGAGCGTCGCATCATCGATGTCTATAGCGAGTTCCGCAAGGAAGTAACTGAGGAAGAGATTGAAGATATCGTTGAAGAGATTCGCGAAGTCCCACGCTTAGCAGTTATTCGCGAAGAGCCAGATGATGAGGCTTCTCGTGATGGAATCACAGCACGTGCAAAGGTGCCTAGCTGGGATGAAATCATGTTCGGCATTAAGCCAGAAGATAAGTAATTCTTAACTTAACGTTGTAGTTAGCAATCCAACCTGGGATTCAATCTCACTATCTGCGCCGTGATGGCCAACCATCGCACCTTCTTTGTCTGCGCGATCAGCATCAAGTAAAACAAGTCCACCACGTGCAATTGCAATAATCTCGCCCATGCGATCAAGTGCATCTGGAGTTACCTCTGTGCCAAATAAGTTGCTACTAATAGCTTGTTCACGTGTTAGTACTAGCGCTTTGTCTTGCAAGTACTCCTGCCACAAAGAGGCGGTCTCCGCCCGTGCTGTGGCTGAATCAGATTCTAAATAAATATGTCTGGCACGGGGCTCGCCCGCAACAACACTGACACCTTGCATTAATGGATTATCAAGACCGATAACAATCTTTTCTTCTACGTTAATCATTCCGTGATCTGATGTGACCCAAATACGGGTTCCCTTTGGAACTTCCCTCATAAGCTGAGAAACCATTTGGTCGATCATAGTTAGCGCAGCAATCCACTTATCACTACCCACACCATCAGAGTGACCTGCGGTATCTAAATCATTGACATATAAATAAACAAATGAGGGTGACTTTTGCAAAGCTGACTTTGTTTCGCTGATTAAATCTGGAACCACATTTGCTCCTTTGTAGTTAGCGCCACGGAAAACGGCCCTTGTAAATCCAGAATTTTCATATCGCTTTGCCGCAACATGTGTCACATTGATCCCAGCTGCGGTTGCTCTTTGAAACAAAGTTTCAACTGGTTGCCAGTTTTCTGGATCAACTCGTTCATCCCACTTGAGTGCATTGAGCAATCGTCCGCCACTTCGTGGAACCTGCACGGTGTATCCCAACATTCCGTGAGCTCCAGGAAGTTGTCCAGTTGTTAATGTTGCAAGTGATGTTGCAGTTGTTGAAGGAAATGCAGTTTGAACACGGCCATGGTTAAACATGCGTGACATGGTTGGCATCGCATCGGCATAGGTTGCAAGTGTGTCAAAGCCAAAGCCATCAATAAGAAAAAGAAGTTCGCGGCCCATTGGCGACTGCCCCACCGCTAAGTGATCAACTGCACTTTCAAGGCCAAGGGAAGAAAAGATCGATGGCGTTACCTGGGACAAATGCACGTGCTTATCTTCCCACGACTGTGCACTAGAGTTTGGCTATGGAAAAGGCGATCAAGTTCTCAGCTGAAGTTGCTGATGCACTCAAGGCTGGAAAGCCTGTTGTTGCACTCGAATCAACAATTATCAGCCATGGTTTGCCACGTCCTTCTAACCTAGAAGTTGCCCTTGAGTGCGAGAGAATTGTCCGTGAAGCCGGAGCGGTCCCAGCAACGATTGCACTGCTAGATGGCAAGGTCTTAGTTGGCCTTGAGCGCCCAGAATTAGAAGCGATCGCAAACCGTGATGACATCGCAAAGGCATCCATTCGCGACTTAGCAATCATTGTTGCCCAAGGAAAATCTGCAGCAACAACTGTGGCAGCAACTGCTCATATTGCAGCGATCTCTGGAATTAACATCTTTGCAACAGGTGGACTTGGTGGCGTGCACAGAGGTGCCAATGAGTCATTTGATGAATCTGCTGATCTAACTGCGCTGTCACAACTAGATATAACAATCATCTGCGCCGGAGTTAAATCAATTTTAGATGTTCATGCAACGCTAGAGCGACTAGAAACTCTTGCTATCGGCCTAGTTGGCTATAAGACAAACGCATTTCCTGGCTTCT
>Ga0209770_10000651_pt1 | contig 18676 bp, 19 predicted proteins | sample LauGreSu1BDMLBDD_2_FD_187572 | JGI IMG/M metagenome (GOLD analysis project Ga0209770, IMG submission 187572) | Freshwater lake microbial communities from Lake Michigan, USA - Su13.BD.MLB.DD (SPAdes) (version 2) | ecosystem: Environmental > Aquatic > Freshwater > Lake | place: Lake Michigan, USA...
TTATCGTTACCGATAATCCAAATCAATTTCTTCACGCTCGCACTTCACCCACTCCTCGATTTGGTCTACTAGGTTTGCCCAAGCCAGATCAGACATATGGTCATCGGAGCAATCTACGGCATGGAGTTTGTGATGGAGTTCTAGGTCTTCGTCTTTGATCAATGCGAGTTCAGACCAGAGGATGCGTTTTCCAGAGTAGGTCGCTGCCAGAGCAGTAGAGTTCGGCCTTACTCCCATGATCATATAGCCTCCATCGCCATTGAAAACTTCGTGAGTCGAAAAGATTCCTTGGCCCATCGCTTCGGCGAGAGACATATTTGTTATCAGAACGGACTTTCTGGCAAACTCAAGAAACTTGAATGCAGTCATGTCCAAATCTATGTTGCTGTTTTGGTTATCCATAGCATCCAATACTACAAAAAAAAGATTGACCTGTCAATATGTTTGTCTATACTCCACCAATATGCATCAGTTAGAAGTCGCATACAATAGCTACCTATCGGCTATAGAGCATAGCAGAAACATCAAGCATAATGCTAGAAAGATGTTTGGCGCACACTTGCGCGATGCTCGCCTGCGTCTTGGGTTTTCCGTGCGTGAACTAGGTGACAAGATTGGAGTGACTGGTAGCCTTATCAATCAAATCGAAACATCAGCAAAGTCGGTTCTTAAGAAAGAACAGATCGGTAAAATTATTGAATTATGCTCAGACGCAAAACTCCACTTAAGGCAAAAAGCGGATTCAAGAAAAGAGGAGGGAAGCTCAATCCCGTTTCAGCCAGACTCAAAAAGCGAAGCATTGAATACAGTAGGGTAAGGAGAGAGTATCTTGAAGAAAAAAGCGGCAAATGTGAAGTATGTGGTGGGGAAGCAACAGACATTCACCATAAAAGCGGCAGAGGCCGTAATACCTGTGAGAAGCGCACTTTCATGGCTGTATGCCGCCCATGTCACCAAAGAATCCACGACAACCCAGCGTGGGCAAAAGAGCAAGGATACCTAGTTTACCAATTCAAATAATATGTTCAAATCACTTATCGTTTGCGAAGGCACATTCGTTGCAGAAAACCAATACAAGATTCGCTTCCGCCAAGATTGGGTGGACTGCTGGATCAAGAAGTCAGACCTAGAGAAACTAGAAATGTTGGGAACGACTTTCGAGGGAGACAAGGCTTGCAGGATTACAGTCACCGAAGACCTAGCGAACTTGATGGAATTGCAGGGTGTGCTAGAATAGTTTATCGTTAACGATAATCCTCTTGACATCTGAAAAATATCAGATGACTTTTGCGGCAATATGAGTTGCTGCAATAATAATTCTTCCAATCAAGATGGAATGCTGATCGTTAACAAGGCGCGTGAAGCTGCCGCCTGCGCCGAAGCTAACTGCGCTTCATCTTTTACCAACGCTACAAACGCAGCAACCAGTGCGACTAATGCGGCGAATAGTGCAGCAGCAGCAGCGGCAAGTGAGACGAATGTAGAGAATCTTTGGGAAGACTTCCAAGAGAGATACATGGGGCCATACGCAACGCCTCCAGTAGCCATTAGCGAAGGTTCTCTATATTATAACACGACGAGCAATGTTCTTTTCGTGTGGAACGGAAGCGCATGGGTTAGCACAGACTTCAATGAGTTTACCAACTTCACAGCTACTGGGACTACTACGGCAAGGAACCTTGTTACCAGATTTGCAGATGTGGTGAATGTGAAGGATTTCGGTGCTGATCCTACAGGCATCAGCGATTCCACATCAGCCATTCAGTCTGCTATCAGTTCTGGTGGTGCGACATACATCCCTAAGGGCGTGTATTTAATTTCAGCGAATATCACAATCCCGTCCAACTGTCTTATTTTTGGTGATGGCGCAGCCTCTGTGTTGAAGGCTTCGGCCAACGGTCTAAATATGCTGTCAACTGGATTTGGTGTCACTGCCAAAGAAAACATTTTTATTCGTGATTTGCAGATCGACGGCGGAGGTCAAACCACTAACATTTACACTGGGTTGCGACAAAACATAGGCATCTATGCCACAAGAGTTAGCAATCTAAAAATTGACAATGTTGTAGTCAAAAACATGGGAATCATCAATCAGGCAAATCCTGTGGATGATGCAACATGGGGCGGATTTGGCATTTTTGTCACTGCCCGTTTTGGCAACACAACCAACATTGTCATCTCCAACTGCACCGTCACGCGAGTTGCTGGTGCAGGCATGAATTCTGGGGACGGGATCAACATCGACGCTTTTTCAAATAGCGTAGCCGTTTCTCAAATGGGCGTTGTTGTTCGTGATTGTTACGTCAGCACTTGCGGTCGGCACTGCTACACCGTTGCGGGAGGTGCTGGTCAGTCAATTCCTGAAGGTGTTGCTTTTGTCAACTGTTACGCTGAGAAGTCTGGAAGTGATGGCATAGACATTGAGACTGGTTATGAGGTTTTGATCGACGGTTGCACATTTCGCAACTGTGGCAATGACCAGACCTACACCGACCCTGTGGCTATTTATGGCCCAACGTACCGATTACTCGCAGCCATTGCGACCGACAACGAAGCACGTTTAATCACAATCACTGCGTGCGTATTTGACAGTTGCTATTACGGTGTGACTTACGGTGCAACAGATGGATTGCGAATATCAGATTGCACGTTCTACAACAGCACAACGTCAGACCTTGATCAAATCTTGTCAAGCGGCGCAACAAACTTCCAAGTGTCGAACAGTTTGTTTGCCTCAGTAAAAAACACTTTGAATTACTATTCAGTTGCAACTGGCCCGTTACAGGTAAAGTTTGATGGTTGCGTGTTTTGGGGAACTGTCATTGCGTCTGCATTGAAAAACGCAATTTTTGCAAACTGCGCTTTCAGAAAAGGTTTTCATGTAACTGGAAACGCAGGAGAATTTTCCTTCAATACTTTCGATAGCTGCACGTTTTCCGATTGGGCTGGTGCTGGTATAAACATGACCAACGCAAATGCAGCCAGTGCTGATTGCGTGGTGTCAAGCTGCACGTTCCAAGGTGGCGGAAACCAGACTTATGGAATTCAGTTTGGCGTAAACTCTGCGATTGGTTGGAAAATCACCGACTGCAATTTTTATGGACTGACGCAAGCTGGTATCGGCGCGGCAACTGGTGTTTCCACCTCAAGACCTGTGCAAATCATTTCCAACAATCTGTTTGACGCTTGTGCGAATGGGATAAATTTTGAACTTGATTTTAACGATTGCATTATTGACGGAAATTTGTTTGCAAGTATTACGGGTTGGGCAATTTCGATTCAAGCAATTAACGGATTTGTGTCAAACATTACGCTCGTAAATAACATGACAAAATTCAACGCCGCAAACGGTTTCCGTCTGACTGTGACAACTGGGACGTTGGATTACTGCATCGCAACCAGTAACAACGTCCACATTGCAACTGGGACAAAGTGGAGCGTGACAGTTGGTGCAAATGGTGTTTCAGCAAACAACATCACAACATAAAAAAATTATGGCATTACAAAAAACAATTAAAATTACAGGGGATTCGTTTGTTACAACCGAATTCGGAAACATAAACAATGATAAACAGAGCATCGCTGACGCAGTAGATTGCTAATCCTCTCCATCATCGTCCGACATATAGTAGTCATCATCGGACATCGGCTTAACCTGTTCCTCGCGCCTAGCCCAGAAGCGATCCGTTGGAACAGGTTTATCGTTACCGATAAAAGTTAAACCATTGCGGCGGGACATCTCTAGTGCGTAGAGAAACGAGTCAGCCAAGTCAGGCGAGAATCCAGTCCTACCCTTGTAGTCATCTTTAGTCTCTACGGAAATCTTCTTGTTCTTTGTGCGATACCTACGCAAGCAAAGTTCTCGGCCTAGTTCACCAGAGGCTTCGACTCCATAAATAACCCGCGCCTTAAACCCGTGGAAGCTCTGATACCAGTATTCTGAGATCAAACGATCATAAACTTCTGTGCAGGGACGCTTATCGACATCGGCAGCGATACGATCAGTTGGGCGACCCATAGAAGAGATAAGGGCGATAGACGAACCATCCTTATCATGCCGTAGCCATTCACGCATGATAGCCTGCCCAATTCGTCCACCATCACCGCTGACATCCATACCAAACTTACTAGGCTTCACATCATGCTTTCGGCAAAGCTCAACGACCTTTGCGGCAACTTGAACATCAAACTCTGTAGCTTGCCCAGCGGCGATCTGGATGACTTCTTGATTTTCCAGATACATAACCTTCTGTGAGGTTCCACGGACATAACCTAGTTTACAAACTGTAAGGACGCATCGGTCACCACCAGCCGTGAAAGCAGTATCGAATCCAGCAATCTTGATGAGGTCATTGTGATCCCAGATAGGTTCTGAGTAGGTATCGGCATTCCGAATGACATCGGCGGTTAGGATCGTTTGGGCAAAGCCAGACTTGGGCCACCAGCCAATAGCGTTACGAACATAGTCCACAGAGTTCTCATCTCCATAGGACATCTTCAAAATGTCTGCCTGTTTCTTGCGATCCATTAAGAACGGGAATGGAGAAGGCTCATTAGGAGGAGCTTGGAAGTTCGGCGACTTCATGCCATTGTAGAACAAGCATACGCCTGTCTCAGTCTCCCACTTCTCCATATCAGCACTAACCGCATCGAAGCTAGTGTGACCTTTAGGCATAGCCCATCGGGTGTGTGGATTGTCGCCAGCGGACGGGTTTCCGATACCAATGAAAACCTTGTCATCGTTGGAAGAAAGGTTCTGCCTGATGTTAATCGCGCCCATCTCCATTTCTGGCAACTCGTCCAATGCTACTCTGATCCTATCGTTCTTACGACCACGGGTGGTATCAATAGCCTTCTGACCCTCAGAGCCGGGCGGGAATGCAATAGCCTTGATAGCATTGCGGTAGTCCTTCTCATCATCTCCCGCCGCGCCACCCCACACAATCATGTGGCGATAGTCAACGAGGTTCCCAATCTTATTGGAGGCACACTTCCAGAGTTTCGAGATGATACCCCAGATACGATCTTCCGAAGCTCCAAGGGTTGTAGTAGCCACCCAAGAAGATGTGCAATGCGGCGCAGCGCACCAATCCAGATAAATCCACAGACCGACAGGAAATGATTTACCCATCGAGGCCGCGCCAGCCAAGCACACATCGTCATTGTTGCACAACTCCTCAAGAGTCCTAAGAAGTTGGGTATTGGTATAACCTCTATTCTTAATCACAACATCAGTAGGCCACATATACTGGACAGCCATGATGAAGTGTTCAAATGGCGACAAAAGTTTGTAGTCAGAAAGTTCCATGTTCTTCTTCACCCGCATCGTCCTTCCGTAGTCACCACGGGTTAAAGCGTAGCAGTAAAGCTCGATCTCAAGCGGGTTCATGTTTTCTGGGAAGACCATCCCGTATTTCCGAATGCCATTTTGAGAAACAATTTTTCTTGACATGGGAATGATAAAACCCCATCTTCACGCGCAAGGCAAGATGAAACTTAAAGAACCTCGACGCGCTCCTGTAGGCGGGTTTTATTATAAATACACGATTACCCGCAACAACCTTGAATTTCCAGCGACTGTATATGGAGAATCATTGACGCGCCTAATCGAGAACACGATCAAAGATATGAGATCAAACGGCGTTACTGCGCCAGTCGATTTAGCAGATATTATCGAAACCCAAATCTGCGAACGCCAACCAGCGGACAGGTGTTGGGTTGGCGCGGGAGATAGAGTAGCACAAGCCATTCATGGTGTGGCTCGTGTTGTTGATAAAATAGCAGGAACAAGACTTGAACAGAAGGCAAAGGGATGCTCTAGTTGCAGGCAACGCCGACAAGCGTTAAACAGAATGTTCAACAAATAACTCTATCGTTAACGATAACTCATTATGCCTATCTCAGTCGGATCAGACAATTTTTCACTTTTAACTCTCGGCCCAGATGGTGAAGTCCCAGATACTAGGATTTCATCAGCGAACCACGCTTGGAATATTGCGAACAATCTCGCCCTGTCAAATGTTGGCCGAGAGAATAAACGCATTAGGGTATACAAAAGCTACAAGAGGTTTCCGCCTACAGGTTATAGTAAACTAGCAGAGAAGAAGTTACCATGGCAGGCCGATGTGAACTGGGGGCAGATGGAGTTCATCGTAAACAACCAGAAGTCCAGCTACTACGATGTAATTACGGAGCGGCAAGCCTGCGCCTCAATCGAAACAAAATATGGCAATGAAAAAGAAAGACTCGTCCACACGGAAAACATTACGCTCGCGTTCGACAAAGCGATCCGCGAATGGCCGGGGTATCTCTACAACAAAGAACAAGAACTTGAGTCGATGCTACTCTACGGAAAAGGCATCGGAATGTGGCACAGCCCTCTTGGCTGGATGCCAGAATATGTTCCGCTTTCTGACCTCTTGTTCCCTGATGACATCAAGGTTGATTTCTCGAATCTGGAAGAATTTGTGCGGCGAGTTCGACTCACCCCGTATCAACTCTACAAGATCATCGAGAACCGATCTGCCGCCGAAGACCTTGGGTGGAATGTTGATGCAGTCATCGACGCCATCAGGTTCCACAAAGCATTCTCGGAACACAACAAAACGCGGGAAGACTTCTTCCGCACGATCTCGGAAAGCGGGTTCAATTGGTCACTCTCGGTCAACCAAAAGATCGACCTCTACGAAATCTACTGGAGGGAGTTCGACGGCAAAATCTCAAAAGCAGTCATCCTCCAAGACTACAACCCAATCAGCCAATACATCAACCAGTATGTCAAAGGCAGCGAAAAAGTCAGCGAAGCGGTTGTCCGTGACCAGCATGGTTTCCTCCAACTTAATATCGGGCTTTTCGACAAGTGGGATGAAATCCTCTATATGCTCACCGACTCGGTGGGTAGCGGATTATTCCATGACATCAAGTCCCAAGCGGAAGCGGCGTTCGTAGCTTGTCGCCAGTATGACTTCACGATGAACGGGCTTGTGGATGCCGTTCGTTTGAACTCAATGCTTCTGTTGGATGGCGGCTCGCCAGACTCAACCAAGATGCTCAAGCAGATGGAATGGCTTCCGATCAGCGTTATGCCAGATGGAGCCAAGTTCACGCAGAACAGGTTCCAGATGCCAGTCGCAGAGGGAATGCAATTCATGCAGTTCTACATGGGCGATCTCTATCGCGGCCTCGGCCAGTATCGCATCAATGCACCAACAGCAGGAGGAGCGCAACGCACTAAAGGTGAAGCGGAACTCGATGCGGCGGAGTCGGCAAAACTTTCTGGAACTCAAATCAGGCGTTTCAACGAGTGCGAAACTCTATACTTCCGCGAACTATACCGCCGATTTGTATCCTCAACTCGCAATGACGAGGGATACGAGTATGTCAAAAAATTCTACGAAATTCTTGAGGAACTTGGAACTCCTAAAGAAGCTGCCGCTTGGAAGAACATCACAAGCATCCGAAGCAACCTTATCAACGGAGCAGGAAGCCCTAGCTTCAAGCTCATCACAGCGGAGAAACTTGTATCGCTTACTAGCATCACTCCAGCCAACGAAGGACAAGAGAATGCCGTTAAAGACGCCATCGCAGCTTTGGCGGGGCGGGACAATGTAGCTAGGTATCGCAATACGAAGATGAGCAAGATTGATGATACTGCCCGTATCATTGGTTTCGAGAACGCAGGCATGACGGATGTGTTCGTCAATCCCGCGAACTTCCCAGTATTGCCAACCGACCCGCACATCGAACACGCTACTGGTCACTTCCAAGACCTCATGTTGCAGATTCAAACCAACATGGAAGCGATCCAAGCTGGTGCGGCGGATGTCAACGAACTCGCCAAGGTTGTCCGCTCCATCCAGTTCAAGGGCGGTCACATCATGGCCCATGTGGAGTTCATCGCCAAAGACCAATCCAAGCAAGACTTCCTCAAGCAATTCATGGAAGGCATGGGTCAAGCTGGAAAAATGGGCGACGAGATCAATTCTGTTTACCAAGAAATGCTCCAGAGCGAACAGCAGGCTCAAGGCAAGGGAATGTCCGAAGAAGACATCAAGCTCCAATACCTCGCGGCCAAGTCTGGTATCGAGATCGACACCAAGCAGAAGCTCGCAGACATCTCTATCGGCAAGGCATCTGTCAGTCACGCCCAGCGCACAGAGCAACGCAAACAGCAGGGTATTACTCAACTCGCGCTACAGAAGGCCAAGGCTCGCGCCGAGATTCAAAAGACAATGGGCAAAGCCCAGCCTATGCAACAGGCTCCCGAAGCTCCAGAGATGGAAGAAGAGGAAGAAGTCGAGGAGGTAGAAACAGAGGAAGAAGAGATCGAGACTCCCGGCGAAGAAGTTGAGATGGAAGAGACTGAAATGGAAACTGAAGAGCAGAAGCCACAGACTCCTCCGCAACCTAAACAATGAAAACCGATAAAATCAAAAGCCTCTGTGCAAGCATAGCCAACCATGAGGATTGGGCTACGCTACAAACCTACCTGCTAATGACCGCTCAACCATCGAGCGGAATTGATACAGCAAGGGACATCTTCAACAGGATAAATACAATTGGAGAGGATACACCTACCCAATTCAAGAAAACCAAAAAACCAACCATCCATGTTGAAGAAAACGCAATATCAGACCCTGATCTACAAGACTTATGAGTGAACAAACCACAGCAGAAATCATCAAAGACCTAACAAGCAAGCCAGAGGTTCCTATCAAAGGGAACACTAAGGACTTCCTTGCCAAGTTCAGCAAACAGCAAGCCGATGACGGCAAGCCAAGCGGAACCAATGTCGGCGACCCAATGATTGGTATGCGCCAATCTGAAGAAGAGCCAATGGAAGATGAGTCTGAAGTTATCGTTAACGATAACGAGCCTAAGAAAGATTTGAACATCAAGAAATCTGGGTTTGTTCAAAAGCAGATCGAGGAGAACCGCCGACTCAAAGAAGAGTTGGAGAAGTTCAAGAAGGACGAGGTTCCTAAGTATACGCAGAAAATTGCGGAGCTTGAGGCATTGGTTCAGAACTCATCTACCACAGCAGAGGCTAACCATTATCAATCCCAGCTTAATAAAGCGAACGAGGAGAAAGCTGAACTGGAAGCTAACCTATCCAAAGAGATTGCTGACCTTCGCGGCAAGCTGGACTTCCATGATCTGACCAGCAATCCCGATTTCCAAAAGCAATACTTTGAGCCGATCAAGCAAAGCTATAACTCGGCGCGGGAGATTGTCGGAAACGACAGCGCACTCCAATCATTGTTTCATAGGGCAATCGCGGCAAACGGAGCAGTCTACCATCACACGAACGAAGATGACAGGCAGGCATCCATCCGCGAGCGCGATGAGGCTTTCGAGGAAATCACGAACAGCTTGGGAACATTCAAGCAAGTAAGGTTCGCTGATTACATCAAAGATTACCTTGATGCCACGGAACGCCACTCTGAAGCATTGATCAACTATCAGCAGACAAAGACTGAAATCCAAAACGCCGCAAAGCGCAAGGAGCAGGAAGCCCGAAATAAATTCATCAATACATGGCACGATAGCTACAAACAGCAAGCAGCAGAGATTGAGCAAGAGTCCAGCATCTCTGATGACATCGCGGCCTACATGAAAGAAAAGGGAATCAAATACGACACATCGAAAGATGATGCCATTGCACTTATTGCCACCCAGCAATCGAGCGAGGAAGCATCTGTAGATGAAATGAACCGACTCATCAACCAAGGTCGGGCTTACAAGAAGCTCCAAGCTCAAGTGAAGGCACTTCAAGAAATGGTGAAGGAGAAAGATGACTACATCGGAAAGCTCAAAGGAGCTTCGCGTGTAGACTCGACTCCTCGCGTTTCAGAATCTCAGCAACGGCGGATGAATGTGACTGAGGGACTGGCGGCAAAGCTGGCGAGATTCTCGCCATCTGGCCGTAATCTTGCGAGCGCGTAGCCCTGATCCAACAAAGCTGAAAGGGGAAGTGTGGAACTGCACCATACTTCCCCTTTTTATTTTTATTAAAAAAAGATTTGACAGGTTTTCTTTACCGATTACTTTTCGCAGCGAAATGGGAAATCCGAAGGCGTGAGCCGTTAGGGATTCAAGCGCACCCAGCTTGGAGAGTCACCGATCTCTCAAACAAACGGTATTCTGGACTGGTCTGAAAAGACACCGAGGGTTGAATCCAGCTCGAAAATAAAAAGCATTCGCTTTGGAATTTTCGAGTTTCTTGTGGATGCTAAAACCAAACCAAACAACAAAACTAAAACTAACTAAATCAATCAGATGTCAGAGCAATTGTATTTTAATTCGTGTGCTGAGATTGATAGCTTTTTCCGCGAAGGCCGTGAATATTTCAACGACCTTTATGTGAAGAAGCTCGTCACTAACAGCACTTACTTCACCCGTTTCGAGGAGCAAGCATGGCCCCTCAATCACACCACCGAGCAAAAAGGCTTCCGCTTTGGCCGTGGTTTCTATGATCCTTGCAGCCCGTTCCGCAAGATCGTTGACACCTACTGCAACACGGATTCCTGCGACAGCAAACCCGAAGTCATCCAACGCCCCGGCACGGAGAGCTACACTTTCGAGCTTCTCCGCAAAGAGATGACCACGGACTGGATTTGCGTTGAGAGCTTGCTCTATCGTCTCTTCCCCGCTGAAGAAATCCTTCAGTTCGAGGAGTCGAACGCTCGCATCACCAAGAATGTCCATGAGGAATTCCTCCGCGCCAACTACATCGGCGGTGCAGGCCACAAGTGGGTCGGTATCGTTAACGATGATGGTGTCTACTGCGGACTCCTCGATGACGCCGCTTGGTTCATCCCTGAGCATACCACCAACAATGAGTCTGGTTACGACCTCTGCCACATCCGTGTCAAAGTCGCCGCTGCTGATCTGAACAAGATCGCTTACCTCTCGTTGGATATGCTCGACGACGCGCTCGTCGAACTCCAAAACGAAGATGACGCTTTCCGCCTCGACCTCTCTGAGGCCGCTGGAATGCCTCTCCTCGACATCGTTATCCCTGATCCTCGCGTTGGCCGTGGTCTCTACTTCCAAGCCAAGCGCAACAATGGTTACTGGGATGCTAACACCGACTTCGACAGCCGCCTTACCAGCCTCAAGCTGGGCGTGAACCGCATCATCGGCGACTACGCTTTCGGTTACGACATCAACTCGCTCCGCTTCAATGCCGACAGCGCATTCAATGCTACGCTTCCTGCGTTCAACGCCAGCGATGCCTCCACATGGCCTCGCCTCGTTCGCGTTCCTCGCTATGTGAAGGTCGCTCAAGAAAACGGCTGCTCGTATATCCCTAACCGCGACTACCAGAACGCTGACTTTGCGATCTCTGCCGCGATGGTGAACAAAGCGATGACCAAGTGGACGATGCCTTCCTCGACTGGATACGGCCAAGCCCAACAAATGACCCAGAACTACGCTGGCGATTGGGAATGGAAGAACCCAGATTGGGAGTGCAACCGCTGGCGCAAATCGGGCTTCTATCAAGCCCAGTTCCGCCTTGCCGCACAGGTCAAAGACCCGACCCTTATCCATGTGTTCCTGCATCGTATGCCGAAAGCCCGTAACCTTTACGGATCCTGCTGCGAACTGAACACTTACACCGCTTGCAGCACGAACCCTGATTGCTACTCCTGCGAAGGCGTTGGCGACATCGTTGCTCCCTAACCCGTAATCCCCATGCGAGGGGCGGGGAAACCCGCTCCTCAATGGGGGAAAGGAAAATCAAATGGCTTGCTTCACAGACCTTAGTTACGCAGATCGCTCCTATCAATTCGTTCTCACGCTTGCGAGCGCCGCTGGTATTACTCCAGTTGGCCTCGGATGCTACAGCGAAATGAATGACGCTGGTAAACTCTACCAGTTCTACATCTCGCTTGCGACGATTGCTGGATACGAATCTCCCGTAACACAAAACTGCTTTGAGCAACTAACTGAAGACGCACAACTGAATCTCGTCAACGAGGCTCTTGCGTCTGCTTTTGCACTCTAACAAAAAACTAATTAAATAATATGTCTAATCGACGCCCTTATACTCCTGATCGGGTCGCTATGTTCGGCCCTCAAACCATCAACCTCTTGGAAGCTGGCAACGCTGTCCTCGTTCGTCTCAACGATCAAGACACCCGTTTCCTCGTCCAGAGCGTTATCCTCGAAACTGTATACGCCAAAGGAACCACGGCCACCGATCCTCAAGTTCGCGCCACCGATGGAACCTCTGCGATTACCTCGACACTCACCATTACCGATGCCCTCGACAATGTTGGTGGAGCCAATTACCTTGCGCTCGTTTCCAACCCTGTCCCGACTGTCAGCGGAACCGACACCCTCACTCTTGAGAAGGTTGTCGTTGGTGCTGGTCAAGCTACTGCCACCCGCGCTCGCACAAATGGTGTTGCTACCATCGTGACTGGTGCTGCTCACGGCTTCACTACTGGCGACCAAATCACAATCGCTTCGATGACTGATTCCAGCTTCAACGCTGTAGACGCTTGCGTGACCGTTGTGGATACGACCACCTTCACCTACGAGAACGCTGGTGCTGATGTGGTTTCTGGTGCTGATACCGCTGGACGAGTTGGCGCACTTAAAGTGAACGCCTACGCCATCGGCGTCTACTGGTAAAAAATCTAATTAGGTGGGGAGGTGAATCCCTCCCTGCCTAATTATCATTATCGTTAACGATAACAGAGCAGCATTCTGCTCTAAACCAATTTTAGAATGACTCCATCTCAACCAATCGTAATCGACGGGAAAGTATACGACCTTTACTCAATGAATCTTGCTGTTACCAGCTTCTATAAGGGAGATGGAACTGAAGATGCAAATATCGCAATGCGACTTATTCCAACTAGGGTTGCGGATGGACAAGTAGAGACTACAGAATTTGAGATAAAAGACATCGCGCTAGGGACTCTTGAAGGCGACGATACTATTACTCAAACTGCTGTAGCTACAATAAAACAAGCATTGCAAACATACATTAACGAAAAAGGACTCTAAAAATGGCAACATACTTTGCAGTAGCTTCTGGAAACTTTAATGATACTGCTACTTGGTCAACGACTCCAGCAGGCGCACCGGGGTCTGGCCCTCCGATTGCAGGAGATATTGCGATGGCAAATAACAGGACTGTTACAGTAAATGTTAGCTCTACTTGTTTAGAAGTTCGCAATGATACGACTGGTGGAGCTACCGCAGGAGGATCATTTACACTTGCTAATAGCGTGACACTTACAGCAAATGTATTCGCTGGATCAGTAGCAACTGCTTGTGTTACATTTGCTGGCGCAAGTCCAAATACTGCTAGTATTGTTGGAAACTGCACAGGAGGAAGCATCTCTGGTGGTCATGGAGTAAGTAATACCTCTACAGGAACGCTAACAATTACTGGCAATTGCACAGGAGGAAGTGTCTTTACTTCCTTCGGAGCAAATAATAATTCTACAGGAACTTTAACGATTACAGGAAATTGTTTTGGTAGTAGCGGAGGATCAACTTTAGCAAATGGCGCAGTAGGAGCAAATAATAACTCAACTGGAATTCTTAATGTTACAGGAAATTTAACAGCAGGAAGTGGAGTTGGTGCGTATGGCGCGATAAATGTAACTGCTGGAACAATGACTATTGTTGGAACAATTACGGCTAGTGAATTTGGTTCTGGTGTTGGAGGCTCAAATCGAGCGCAAGTTACTCTTTTAACTGGGCCATTTATTTCTTCAACGACCTTTGGTGTTAATCCGATTGGATGTCTATCGTGGAGATGGGCAGCTTCTCTTAATAACAATACCTATATCACAGTTCCTACTAATAATCTTCTTTCTACTAGGAATCTTGTTACTCCAGACAATGCGACAAACTTTCCTACTGCAAGTAATGTTCGCTCTGGAATTACATTTGGAATTGGCGGAGCCTTAACTGGAACTTGCGCTGTTCCTCCAGCCGCATCTGTTGCTGTTGGAGTTCCAGTCGATGCTACAGTTGGAACCGCTGCGCTTACCGCTTCAGATATTAGGTCTGCGATTGGTCTTGCTTCAGCTAATCTTGATACGCAACTTGCGGCAATCCCAAATGACATACGCACGGAGCTTACACCAGAACTTACAGAGATCACAGAAACGCACTTGATCCACGGACTCAAGACTGGAAGCCCATTGAATGTGACGCCAACAGCAAGAACTGCTGGAGCTATCTCGCAAACAATTACAGGAGATGGAGTGACAACGACAACTGTTACTAGGTAATGATAAACTCTCTGCTGGCTGGAACTCAAGGACTGATCGCAAACCAAACTACACTTCTAATTGGAATCCAAGGACTATTAGCAGGAGAACCACCCGTGCCACCACCAGAGCCAATCAGCAGAGAATGCTTTATCAATAAAACTACTGACGATCAGCTTTACAACATACTAATTATGTTGTCTCATTACAGCGGATACGAACTGCCATCGAGAGACTGCTTCGTTAACCTACCACTAGACTATCAACTCTATCACATACTACAGGCTTGGCCGACATAAACTATGGACACGAAAGAATGCTTCTCTGAAAAGACACTTGATGGACAGCTATACGAAATCTATCTAGCTGCACAAGCTGGTGGTGGCGGTGGAGGCGGAAGCCCGACTGGCCCCGCTGGCGGTGATCTTGCTGGAACCTACCCAAACCCTACTGTCGATGGATTGCAAGGAAGGGCGATTAGCTCGACTGCTCCAACCGCTGGACAAGTTTATCAATACAACGGAACGCAATGGGTTCCCGCCACAATGGCTCCCGGAGGTGCTGCTGGTGGCGACTTGAATGGAACTTACCCGAATCCAACCGTAGACGGGTTGCAAGGTTATCCGATTAGCACAGCGACTCCCTACGCTGGACAGGTGCTTCAGTTTGATGGAACCAACTGGGTTCCCGGAGCAATCCCAACTGGAGGTTCTGGTGGCGGTGGAGTGTTCTACTATCTGAACTTCGGAACTGCCGCTGATGCTCCGATTGTAAATATCCCGCAAACTCCGAATACGACAAAGGAACTTGGTCTGACTTTCAACACAACTCCGACCTCGTATACATCTGCTACCCTATCTACTGCAAGTTACGACTTTTTAGGATCATTCGTTACCGATCTCAATGTCCCTAGCTCGGATTCAATCCCTGCTGGCATTTGGGACTTCAACATCTTCGCGGAATCTACTTCTACCAATTCTGCCAACCAAATCTATTTCAAGATCGAAGTTCTAAAGTATGACGGGGTAAATGCTCCGACATTGATTGCGACATCGAACGATACCTACATCTACGATCCAACCGAGATCACACAATATATCTCGTCGGTTGTAATGCCTCAGACTACGCTTTTAGCTACTGATCGTATCGTAGTCTACATCTACGGACGGGCGCATCAAAACAACAACACGCTGACGCTGCATTTCGGGAATGGCTATCCTTCCCATACGCACACAACTCTTCCATCCGTTACTGGAACTGGCGTTGTAAAGGTAATCAACGGAGTTTATCAAAGCCCAGCTAGCCTCATCGTAAACGCAGATGTTTCCGCCTCTGCTGCGATTGATAAAACAAAGATCGCAGGAACAGCTATTACCGCTGCTGATACAGGAACGGTAACTGGCACTATGATTGCCAACGGAACAATTACAGATGACGATGTAAGCGCGACTGCTGCTATTGCTGTTAGCAAGTTAGCACAAGGGACAAACAAGATTCTTGGAAGGACTACTGCTGGAACTGGAGCGGTAGAAGAAATCACAGTCGGAACTGGACTTTCCTTTACCGCTGGAACTATTTCTGCAACTGGCCCATCAGCCTCAACTGATGTTCAAGTATTCACATCTTCTGGAACTTGGACTAAACCCGCTGGAGCTAAATCCGTAGATGTTCTTTGTATCGCGGGTGGTGGCGGTGGTGGCTCTGGGCGCGTCAACGCTGGACAAAACGGCGGTGGCGGTGGAGCAGGAGGAGGATTTAACTTTAGGACACAACTCCGCGCATCCGATCTAGCCGCTACAGAAACTGTAACTGTTGGCGCAGGCGGGGCTGGTGGCGCATCAGTAAATACACCGAATGCTTCTGGTTTAGCTGGAACAAATGGTGGAGACTCCAGCTTTGGAGCAGTTGCTGGAAATACATTTAATCCTTGGGTCTACGCTGGAGGTGGGGGTGGCGGAGCAGGTGCTGCTGGCGGAACTGGCGGATCATCAAATGGAAGGGCCGTAAATCCGGGTGGTGGTGGAGGAAATGGCGGAACTGCTGCCAATGGAGGCCCCGGAGGTGCTACATTTATTTCTGGTGCTGGTGGAGGCGGTGGTGGCGGATGCAATACTACTGGAACTTGGTATGCTGGCGGAAACGGCCAATGGGTTCTTGGTAATAATCCAATCGGAGGGCAGGCTGCTGGAGGAGCAACAATTGGTGCTGCTGGATCAAATGGAACTACAATGGGATCGAACATCCACGCAGGAGGCGGCGGTGGTGGTGGCGCAGGCCACGCCACAGGCAATGGTGGCCCCGGCGGAAATGGCGGACTCTATGGCGGTGGAGGAGGCGGCGGTGGCTGCTGCGGATGGTATCCCGGCACAAGCGGACTCACATACTCTTCTGGTGCTGGCGGGACTGGAGCTAACGGAATCATCATTGTAACAACATACTTCTAATATGAACAAATACGCAATCCTCGACGAGCAAGGCGGATGGCTGGTAAATACAGTCGTTTGGGATGGAGATACAGAAAAATGGAATCCTCCATTTGGAACAATTGCTAAACTAGTTGATGAGGTAGACTTCGCGTCACTTCCAGTAAATCCTAACTCTATCGTTAACGATAATGACTAATCTTGGCTGCGAAGACGACTGGAATGAAAAGGGCAAGAGGTATTCTAGTTATCTCGAAATAGCCAATGCAATCGGAAACGAAAATCCGATTTCTTATGCCTGCTTTTCTGCATTGAGCGAGGCGCAGCAAAACGCGCTAATCAATAACGAAATCGCGGCTGGATTTGAAGAACTCAACCAAGTTGAAGGAAGAGTAGATCAACTCCCGCTTGTATCCCACAATGGGAAAATGGCGTATGTATCAGATGGTCAAGGATACGAGAAGCAAGGCGTCAACAACCAAACTATGGCATACTACTCGGAAGGTAGTTGGTATAAAACCAGCGACAATGATCCAGTAGTTCCAAACCCATTAAGCATTTGGGATGTCGGCTCTCTATACAATAACTACAATCCAAATGTAGGCGCATTCAACGAAACGATTTTAAGCTCGTCTGTATCTGGAGGAATCTACACACAGAATTCTCTGATTGATATGCCGATCAACGGGTATCTCATTCGTGTGTATGTAAAGTATCAGATCAAAGATTCCCTTCGCGGTCTAGGCACAGCACCATCTTTTATCTTCTCAAACGGATGGGGAGCCAGCGTTGGAGACTTTACGAACTACGCAAACCTTGATTATGCAGTAGTTCAATACGACTGGCGCGGAACATTCAATGGAGCGTATAGCTATCCAGCGACATTGATGACGCTTTACCCAGCGGCGTTGAATCAACTGAACCAAGTAACTAACCCAAATGCGAACTACGCAAGCCAAGCATCTGTAGCAACAATTCAAGATGTCCGCAATCAGGATATGTATTATTGGTATGCTATCCCGCGCAGGGTTCTTGCATATACCAAGTCGCTGACATCTGACATCAATATCTCAAAGATTGGCTTCCTTGGGAATAGTTGGGGTGGGCAAATGGCATACAACATGAATATCGAGCCAGATATTAAATGTTGTGTTGCTCAATATGGGAATGGGTGGATTCACTATTGGAAGACAAATTCAGTCTGGCCTTACAGTATTCCATACTCTGAGCCTGCATTTACTGAAGGAAACAATCTTTACATCTCAACGCTGGAGTCTCAAGCATACGCAAAATACGCTAGGAACCCTATGCTGTGGATGATGTCTACGAATGACTTCCACGGGCAATTTGATAGGGGATTTAGAAACTTTGAACTATCTCCAGTAAAAGGCAGCTATGCGTTCAAGGTCAATGCTTCGCATGACATTTCTGGATTTGAGCAGGATGTTCAGCTTTGGTTTGATAAACATCTCAAAGGATTACCGATTGTTTGGCCGGAAAATCCGAATACTATTCCAAGTATCGTTTTGCCGGGAATCGCCAAAGTAACTGTAGCTCCATCTACTCCTGCCGATGTTACAGCAATTCAAATTTATTACGCACTAATTACAGCCGATCCAATGGGGCGGACATGGTTTCCTGCAACAACAACAAACAATGGTGACGGAACATGGAGCGCACAATTCCCATATTCTGATGGCACAAAATATGTTTTTGCGTATGCTCAGATCACTTACTCAAGCACAATCATCGTTTGCTCAAGGCAAGCGGCATTTATACCTAACAACCTATGAACTCTGACAACGGATTATCAACTGGAACAGGATATATTGGCACGATATACAGCGTGTTTGCAGTAATGATTTCTATGTTACCTGAGTTAGATATTTGGTTCCGAATCTTGGCATCCTTTAGCGCAATCGTCGCCGCATGGGTTTCGATATTTATGATGCTTTCCAAGATGAACAGAGATAAAAGAAAATGAAACTATCGTTAACGATAATCGCGGCGATA
>Ga0209770_10000654_pt1 | contig 18599 bp, 15 predicted proteins | sample LauGreSu1BDMLBDD_2_FD_187572 | JGI IMG/M metagenome (GOLD analysis project Ga0209770, IMG submission 187572) | Freshwater lake microbial communities from Lake Michigan, USA - Su13.BD.MLB.DD (SPAdes) (version 2) | ecosystem: Environmental > Aquatic > Freshwater > Lake | place: Lake Michigan, USA...
GGCCGCCCGCGCCTTCGGCTACGCCAACGCCGGCACGTGCGAGTTCCTCTACTCGGACGGGGAGATCTACTTCATCGAGATGAACGCCCGGCTCCAGGTGGAGCACCCGGTGACGGAGCTGACCACGGGGCTGGATCTCATTGGCTGGCAGCTGCGCATTGCCGCGGGCGAGCCGCTGCTTTCGTGGGGCCTGCCGTTCGGTCACGCCATCGCCGCGATCGCGCCGGGTGACTATGTCTGCAATCGTTCCATGCTCGAAGCACTCGCGGTGCGGCGCCTGCCTTTCCCACTGCCGGCGCAGCCAAACTTCGCCGATCACCTGGTGCCCTTTGCGTTCAACGAGGCGGCCTTCACCCCGGCGCCGCCGTTGACGCTCGCACCTCAGCCGCGAACGTTTCTTGGCTACCGCCGGGCGGGAAAGCGCGGGGTCGGCACCCGCAACTACATCGTCATCCTCGGTACGACGTCGCGCACCGCCAGTTTTGCCCGGCAGCTGGCGGCCCGGCTCCAGCCGCTGGCCCGCATCAATCCGTCGATCGACGGGATTGTGGCCATCGCCCACACGGAAGGTGGCGGCCCGGGTGAACCCAACAATGCCGCCGAGGTTCTCCGCGCGCTTGCCGGTTTCATCGTTCACCCGAATGTCGGCGCCGTCCTCGCGGTGGATTACGGCGTAGAACCGATTTCCAACCTTCGTCTCCAGTCCTTCCTGCGGGAGCGCAACTACCCGTTGGCCGATGTGCCCCACCATTTTCTCAGCATTCACGCCGGGTTGGCCGCGGCGCTGGCCGAGGGGGAGGGGATCGTTCGCGGCTGGCTGCCGGCCGTCGCGGCCGAACGGCGCACGCCCGAGCCGATCAGCGGCCTGCGCATCGCCCTGCAATGCGGCGGTTCCGATGCATTCTCCGGGGTCTCGGGTAACCCGCTGGCCGGCGCCATCGTCCACGAGACCGTCCGCCATGGTGGCATCGGCGTCCTGTGCGAGACCGATGAGCTGAGCGGTGCCGAGTCCTACCTGATGAAGAATCTGCGCGATGCCGCGCTTGCCCGCGCCCTGCTTGCGCGCATCGAGCGATTCAAGGCTCGCCTCGGCTGGCACGGGGTCACGCCCGAGGGCAATCCGTCCGCGGGCAACAAGTTCCGCGGCCTCTACAACATCACGCTCAAGTCACTCGGCGCCGTGCACAAGAAGGACCCGCGCACCCGCATCGACCACGTCATCGACTACGCCGACCCGCTCGGCGCGCCGGGCTTCTACTTCATGGACAGCCCGGGCAACGACCTTGAGGGTATCGCCGGGCAGGTCGGCGCCGGCTGCAACCTCTTCCTCTTCGCCACGGGTAACGGTTCCATCACCAACTTCCCCTTCGTCCCCACCCTCAAGATCACCACCACGACCCGCCGGCACCAGCTGCTTGTCCATGAGATGGACATCAACGCCGGCCGCTATCTCGACGGTGAACCCATGGACGCGCTCGCGGCCGAGGCCTTCGACCTGGTCATCGCCACGGCATCCGGCCAGAAAACCCGGGGTGAACACGCCGGCCATTCACAGGCCTCGCTTTGGCGCAACTGGAAGCAGACCGACACCTCGCGCCTCGCGGAAATCCGCGCCCGCGCCGTGCCGGACGGTCGGCCGCTGGCCGTCGCTTTCGGACGTCAGCCGGTGCGCGCGGAAGCGCCGGACTTGTCCGCGGTAATGTGCGGCGATCGTTTTGCCACCGAGCGCGTCGGCCTCGTGCTGCCCACCAGCATGTGTTCCGCCCAGATCGCCCGGCTGGCGGCCGAGCGTATGAATGCCAAGGGCCTGGCGGCCCAGCTCGGATTTTCCCGCTTTCTCGCCCTCACGCACAGCGAGGGCTGCGGGTTCGGCGGGGAATCGATGTATCACCTGCTGCACCGCACCTATCGGGGCTACGCGACGCATCCGAACGTGGCGGCCGCGCTGCTGCTCGAGCACGGCTGTGAAAAAATCCCGAACGACGCCATGCGCCGTCAGTTTGAGACCGCCGGTCTGCCACTGGAGCGTTTCGGTTGGGCCAGCGTCCAGCTCGACGGCGGCATCGACAAGGCGCTGGCCAATGTCGAGGCGTGGTTCGTGCGGGCCGGGTCGGCCTTGCCCACTGCGCCCAGTCTGCCGGTCGGGTTGGCCGCATTTGCCATCGGCCTGCTCAGCGCGGCTCCCTTGGGCAGAGCGGGAGCGTCCGCTGTCGCCCGCTTCGCCCGTGCCATCCTGGAGGCCGGTGGTTCGGTGCTGGTGCCCGAAGGTGATGCTTTGCTGGCCTCGGTGGACTTCCGGCTGAAAGTGCTGGGGGGCTCGGCACCGCACGCCACGCTTGCCTACGGGCAGCCTTTTGCGACGCCCGGCCTGCATGTGGTGCAGACCGACTCCGACCACTGGGTCGAGAATCTCGCGGGCCTCGGCGCCTGCGGGGCGCACGGGTTTGTCGGGCTCGTCGGCGACTCCTCCCAGCAGGGCCATCCGATGCTGCCGGTGTTGCAGGTGGCGGAACGCGCCCTCCTGCCGGCCGCCGCCGCGCAGGATGTGGACGTCATCCTCAATGGCGATCCGTTGGTGGATGAGGCGGTGTTGTTGCGGGTGCTGGCGGACACCCTGCAGGGGGATTATACGCCCGTCGCCACGGCCGGCGGGTTTGTGGACTTCCAGCTCTCGCGCGGCCTGCTCGGCGTCTCGACCTGAGGGGCCGGTTTATTTTTCGAAACGGTAACCCTTCTCCTTGGCCTGGGCTTCCAGGGTGCGGAAGGCGTCGAGCTCGAGGACGCCGTCCTTGCCCTCTAGGCTCTTGAGTTTGTCGGCGACCGCGGCGTCGCGCTTGGCGACGAGCTCCGCCAACTCGGACTGGAGCTTGCGACGCTCCTCGACCTTTTGGGCAATCAGCTCCTGGCGGGCCGCGGGGGCCATGGCCTGCAGCTCGGGGGCCAGCTTCTTTTCATCGAGTTTGTCGACGCTTTCGCGGCCGTTCATGAGCTCGACCACGAGGTCGCCGCGGCCGGACATGACCGTGCCGGCTTCACCCTTGCCGAGATAGGAGGAACGGTCGGCCATGGCCTCCGACGACAGGCTGGCCAGCACGGATTTGTTCTTGGCGGCGCTGGCCTGCTCGGCCTTGGAGCCGTAGAGGATGATGGTGGAGTCGAGCTGGAGGTTGAGCCGGATGATCTCCTGGTCGTAGGGTGTCTCGATCTTGATGGATCCCCCGTCCTGCAGGATGGCGCCGTAGGTGCCGTTGGTGAGGGAGGCGATCTCGCGCCAGGCCTGTTCGGTACCGCTCAGGCGGCCGCATTGGAGGGTGTTGATGAGGATGCCGCGCTCATTGGCCAGCCGGCAGGTTTCGGGATACTTCACGTCGTCCTGATAATCCATGTGCGGCCGGGCGTCGCCGACGAGAAAGACCACGCGCAGCACCTCCGGGTCGGTGCTCCACTGGAGGTCGCGCACGGCGCGGTGCAGGGCCTCGTTGACGGACTCGGGTTCATCGCCTCCACCCTGGGCCTCGAACGCGTAGAGATTGGTGTAGACGTCGTCGAGGTTGCCCGTCAGGCCGAAGACACGGGTGACGTAGGCGTCGCGCCGGTCGCGGTAGCCCACGAGGCCGAAACGGATCTCGGGCGTGGGGCGGGCGGACTTCAGCTTGTTCGCGATGGCCCAGATCTTCTGCTTCGCCCCGGCGATCATGCCGCTCATCGAGCCGGTGGTGTCGAGGACGAAGACAACCTCCATCCTCGGCCGGGCCAGGCGGTGGCTGGGCGCCACGGCGTCATGTGCCGACAGTTGGGAGAGGGGGGCGAAGACAGCCGCGACCAGGGCGGCGAGAAAGATGAATTTGGGACTCATGCCAGGATGACGAACGAGATTCGCCATCCTTAGGCAGGTGGGACGGAAAAGTGTTCCGCGCGATAAGGGCCGCCTCAGTCCTCGGATGGGGGCGGGCCGGCTTTCAGCAGGGACTCCTCGTGATCCAGCAGCAGTTGCAGGGGGCGGTGGACTTCATCCGCGATTTTGTTGCTGCGCCAGAGTTCGTCGATGGCCGCGCGCTCTGCGAGCAGCGCGGCCGTGCGGAAGCGGTGGCCGGCGATCCGGCGGCGGCGGGCGCTGCGGCGCGTCTCGCCCTCTGCCTCGAGGACGGCGAGCCGGTGCTCATACTCGCCGATCACCTGGCTGAGCGCGGCGTTATGGTCGGGCGCGGTGGCCTCGGTCTCCAGCGCGCGGAGGGCCTTGAGGCCGGCCTCGACCGCCGACGTGCGGGCCAGGCGCTCCTCCTTGGCGCGGGAACTGTCCTCGCGCAGGCCGAGCCGCTCAATCAACCGCTCGAGCGTGGTGCCTTGGAGCAGCAGGGTCACGGCGATGACCCCGAAGGCGAGGAAGATGACGATGTCTCGCCCCGGAAAGGGCGTGCCGTCGGGCAGGAAGAAAGGGATGGAAAGGGCGCCCGCCAGCGTGACGGTGCCGCGCATGCCGGCCCAACCCATCACGCAAGCCGTGGCCGGGCGCATTTTTTCAGCGCAAACCCCCGGCAGGATGAAGGGCAGGTAGATGCCGGCAAAGACCCAGGCCAGGCGTGCCAGCATGGCGGCGCCGGCGACCGCGGCAGTGAACGCGAGCAGCTGGGTGATGGTGTAATGGTCACGCACCGCGGCGAGCAAAGCCGGAAACTGCAGCCCGAGCAGCACGAAGGCGGTGCCGTTGAGCCAGAAGATCAGGAGGCCCCACACGGCAAACGCGCTCTGGCGGGTTTCCACGTCCATGCGCACCGGGTCGCGCCATCCCGAGTAGAGGCCGGCAGCCACCACCGAGAGGATACCTGACACGCCGAGGTGTTCGGCCGCCAGATAGGCGGCAAACGGGGTCATCAGGGAAAGCGTGATCTCCACCAGCGGTTCGGAGTCCTGGACGCGTTGCACGAGGTCCCGCAGCCGGCCGACGCCATAACCCACGGCGAGGCCAAGCAGGAAACCCCCGACGGCCAGCAGGGAGAATTCCGCGGCCATCTGTGTCAGGGAGAAGCTGCCGGCCACCACGGCAGCGAGGGCGAACTTGAAGGCCACGAGACCCGTGGCGTCGTTCATCAGGCTTTCGCCGTTGAGCACCGTGGTCAGTCGGGCCGGCACGCGCAGGCGCTCGGTGATGGCGTTGACCGCGACGGCGTCGGTTGGGGAGACGATCGCGCCGAGCGCGAAGGCCATGGCCAGTGGCAGTCCCGGCACCAGCCACCACGCAACCAAGCCGACGGCCAGCGTGGTGAAGATCACGAGACCGACGGCCAGGGTGAGGATGGCGCGCCGTGCGCGGACGAACTCACGCAGCGGCATCAACCAGCCGTCCGCGAACAGCAGTGGCGGCAGGAAGCACAGGAAGAAGAAACCCGGGTCGAGTTTGAGCCGCGGGAAGGCCGGCAGCAAAGCCGCGCCCAGGCCGCCGAGCAAGTAGGTGATCAGCGCGGGCCAGGGCAGCCAGCGGGCCACGACGCTCAGGCTGGCGATCAGCAGAAGCAGGATCAGCGCGTGTTCAAAGTTTGCCATCCCCGTCCACGCTACGATTCCACGCGGATTCGTCCAGCGGCATCCCCGGTGGCATCTCCGGCTCGACATCCCCGGGACCGTCGCCAACTTCGGAGCGCATGGCAAAAAGAAGGCAGCGGCTGACCAAGAAGGCCTATCAGGCCCGCGCCAGCCGGCTGCGCGAGCAGCTCGTGCACCTGCAGGTGAAGCTGAAGCACGTGCCGTTCAAGGTGCTGCTCATCCTGGCAGGACCAGAGGGCGCCGGCCGCGGCAGCCTGCTCAACACCCTGGCCGAATGGCTTGATCCGCGCGGGGTGGAGACATTTTCCTACCACGCGCCGACCGGTAACGAGCAGGCCCACCCGCACCAGTGGCGGTTCTGGCGCAGCCTGCCGGGCATCGGCCGCATCGGGCTCTACGCCGGCTCCTGGTATACCGAGACATTGCGCGAGGAGGCGCGCAGCAAGCGGGCGCTGGGCCACGTCGAGCAAGAGGCGGAGCGGATCCGCGATTTCGAGAAGCTCCTGGCCGATGGCGGCACGCTCATCATCAAGGTCTGGCTGCAGATCTCCAAGGACGCGCAGGGCCGCCGGCTGCGCACGTTGCGCGCCGAGCCGGCGACGGCTTGGCGCGTGACCGAAGAGGACTGGCACCACCACCGCATCTACGAGCGGCTGGCCAAGACCGCCCGGCTCATCCGCGCCAAGACCGACCGACCCGGCGCCCGCTGGAACATCATCGACGCCGAGGACGAGCGCGCCCGCGACCTGCAGGTCGGCCAGTTGCTCCTCACGCAATTCCGGCTGCAGCAGAGGAAAATGGCCCGGCTGCGCCCGGCCGTGGCGCCGCGGGTGGTGAAACCCCTGCGTCCTTCCGGACTGCGCCGTTTGCAGGCGCTGCCGCTGGACCAGGATCTGTCGGAGAAGGATTACGACGCCCTGCGCGAGAAGTGGCTCGGCCGCCTGAACCGCGCCGTGCGCGCCGCCCTCGGGGCGGGCCGTTCCATCGTGTTCGCCTTCGAGGGCTGGGATGCGGCGGGGAAGGGGGGCGCCATCCGCCGGCTCACCAGCGCGATCGACCCGCGCGACTACAGCGTCATCCCCGTGGCCAAGCCCACCGCCGAGGAAAAGCACGCGCACTATCTCTGGCGTTTCTGGCGCGACATCCCGCGGGACGGACGCATGGCCGTGTTTGACCGCTCCTGGTATGGCCGCGTGCTGGTGGAGCGCCTCGAGGGTTTCTGCCGGCCGGACGAGTGGCAGCGCGCCTACGCCGAGATCAACGGCTTCGAGCGCGAGCTGACCGACCATGGCACGATCGTGCTGAAATACTGGCTGCACATCTCGCATGCCGAGCAGCTGCGCCGTTTCCGCGAGCGCGAGTCCACCGCCCACAAGCGGCACAAGATGAACGCCGAGGACTGGCGCAACCGCCGCAAGCGCGCCGCCTACGAGGTCGCGGTCGGCGACATGCTCGCGCTCACGGACAAGAAAAACGCACCGTGGCACCTCGTGCCGGCGGACAACAAACGTTACGCCCGCCTTGAGGTGCTCCGCTCCGCCAGCCGCCAGATCGAGGCGGCGCTGGAGGAGTAAGTCTGGATCACGCGTCCAGGTCGACCACCCCGGTGGCGTGGCAGAGTGCGGTCAGCACGCGGAATTCCGCGCTTTCCTTCTCGTGCGCTCCCGGTGTCACCTTGAAGCCGCTGGTCAGGATCTGCATGACACCGCTGTAAGTCGCGCTTTTGGCGGAAAGTTGCACCCGTTCGAGGGCCCGCGGCCCCGGCTGGAGGAACGTGATTGCCGCGCCAAACTGTTGCTTGGGTTCACCTTCGACGTGTTTGGGCGACCCCCGCACGGTGATTTCCATCCGCCCCTCGGGCGAGTCGAACCTGAAAGGCATGTGCGGCAGTTTGATTTCCATCTGTGAGGGTATCGCGGCTGAGACTAATAAGCAACAGCCGCGAGCGCCTCAATTTTTGGTCGAACCCTGCTGAAGAAATTCGGGATTCCTCATGGGTTTTCCTTTCCCGCGGAATTCCGCTCCCCCCGGCATAGGTTCACCGCGCCAGCTCCCGGACCGAAACAGCAGCGGGAATTGGCCGCCGCCGAGCGTGCCTGATGCTTGACTGGGGCGGGGCGCGCAGGAAGCGTCAACCCGGCATGAAATATCCCCTGCTCAGGCTGCTCACCGCTTTGTCTTTTCTCCTGGTTTTGTCGGCTGCCACCGTGGCCGCAGAGGCCCATGACTCCCGCCCGTGGATCCCGCTTTTCAACGGCAAGGACCTTGAGGGTTGGACCGTGAAGATCACCGGCCACCCGCTCGGCGAGAACTTCGCCAATACCTTTCGTGTCGAGGACGGCATCATCAAGGTCGCCTATGACCAATATCCGAAATTCGACAAGCGCTTCGGCCACCTCTACTCCAACATCCCCTATTCGCGCTATATCCTGCGCATGGAATACCGCTTCGAGGGCCAGATGATGCCCGACGCGCCGAACTATGTGAACCTCAACAGCGGCGTCATGATTCACTCCCAGTCGCCGCAAAGCATGCCGCTCGACCAGGCGTTTCCGGCCAGCATTGAGTTCCAGTTTCTCGCCGACGAGGGCAAGGGACCACGCCCTACCGGCAACATGTGTTCGCCGGGCACGCACATCGAGATGGACGGCAAGCTCATCACCCAGCACATCGTGCGGTCCAAGGCCCCGACTTTTCCCGCGGACGAATGGGTGAAGATCGAGGTGGAGGTGCGCGGTTACGATGAGATCATCCACCGCGTGAACGGCGTCGAGGTGCTCCGTTACCAGCATCCGCAGCTCGACCCGAAGGACGCCTGGGCGGCCGCGGTCGCCAAGGCCGGCGCCGCGCGGCAGCTCCATTTCGGCCACATAGCACTCCAGGCGGAGGGCCAAGGCGTCTGGTTCCGCAATATTGAGCTCTTGTCCCTGGAAGAGCCCTGATCGGCCGGGGATCGTTTCTTGTAGGGGTGCCGATTGTCGCCGCCCCTACATGCCCCACCGATTGAAGTTCCGCAAAAAAAGTCTCCATTAGCGCCATCCCGGACTTGTCACGCTGGCCGGAGCTTCCAACTGTCGCGGGTTCATGAATCGCAGCTCCTCCTCCGTTTCCCTTCTCCTGGTCCTCGCGACCCTCGTTTTCACCGGCTGCGGTAAGCAGCCCGCTTCCGGCCAGTCGGCCTCGACCGCCCCGGCGGTCATCGAGTCGGTGGAGCAGAAGGTCAGCTACGGCATCGGCTACAACATGGGCGCCGGCCTGGGCCGCGACGACACGCTGAAGGTGGATCAGGCGGCCCTCGTGGCCGGCATCACGGATGGCCTGGCCAAGGCCAAGACCCGCCTCCCGGAATCCGAACTCGAGGCCGCCTTCATGGCGCTGCAGCAGAAGATGGCGGCGGCGCAGGCCGCCGCCGGTGAAAAGCAGCTCGCCCTCGGCAACGAATACCTCGCCAAGAACAAGGCGAAGCCCGGCGTGACCGTCACCGCCTCCGGCCTGCAGTATGAGGTGCTGAAGAGCGGCACCGGCCCGAAGCCGGCCGGTCCCACCGCCACCGTCAAGGTGCACTATCACGGCACGTTGATCGACGGGAAGGTCTTCGACAGCTCCGTCGAGCGCAATGAGCCCGTCGAATTTGCCCTGAACGAGGTCATCCCCGGCTGGACCGAGGGCGTGCAGCTGATGTCGGTTGGCGACAAGTGGAAGTTCACCATCCCGCCGGCGATCGGCTACGGTCCGCGCGGCAAGGGGGACATCCCGCCAAACGCTGTGCTGATCTTCGAAGTCGAGCTGCTTGAGATCAAGTAAGCGGAGGCTGGAATAAAGTTTGGTTCACGCGAAGGCACGAAGGACGCGAAGCAGAAACCAGTCCTTCCCTGACAGCGAATACTCGAAGGTGTAGTAGTGCGCGCCGTCGGCGGCAATCGAGATGGACATCCGGCCGGAGAGGCCGGTGAGCTCGCCGGTGCCGGAGTCGGGGACGACGCTGATGTTAAGGCTGGGTGCGCCCCGGTTCATGGTGCCGGAATGCTGGAGGTGAAACGTGCCGGTGCGGCCCGCGAGTTTTCCCGTGACCTTTTCAATGGCCACGTAACCGGCGGATCCCTTCATGGCGGTCATGGCAGTGAGCATCTCGCCGGAGCCGGTGCCCTCGAGGTCGCCGTGGTATTTCTTGTCGAGGGTGAAGCGCCCGACCGCCGCGTCGGGGGCGGACGCGGGTGTCATCTTCACGTCAAAGGGGCCGGTGGCCTTGATGATTTTCGTGGGTGATTCGGCTACCGCGAAGGGCATCGCGCCAAAGGCAAGCCCGGCAACGAGCGAACGACGAAGAGGGTTTTTCATAAGACGACCCAGCCTACCACGACCCCCTGACAACCCTGTGCCAGGAGGAATGAAGCAACTAACCGCAAAGAACGCATGGAGCGCAAAAACAGCGGGATTCCATCCCCAATCTCTGCGCTTTTTGTGTTCTTTGCGGTTAACTAGTCTGCGGAACGGGATTGGGCGGAGCCCAGGATCGGACCTCCATGGCGACATTGTAGTCCTTGGCCGGATGGGAGGCGGCGATGGCCGTGGCCTCGTCGAGGTCACGGGCGTCGAGGAAGAGCAGGGCGGTCACCGGCCATTGGCCGTATTCGTCGCCGGTCACCTCGATGCCCGGGCGGGTGAAACTTGGCGCGAGGCTGCGCGGCTCAAGCCGGTGGCCGCGGGCATTCTGCTCCCGGGCCCAGAGGGAAATGGCCGCCTGGCGGTGAGCCTTGGCGATGTCGGTGAACTTGTAGGGCCCCTGTCGGAAGAGGATCACGAACTGTTTCATGCCCCAACCCTAACACGCTTCACTGACAGCATTGTGTCAGGAGGGATGACTGGCTTGCCCTGAGCCTGTAGGAATATAAACAAGGGCGATGCTTCTTGTCCTGCGGCTGACCATATTTGCGTTCTTCATCGCCGCTGTGGTCCACGTTATCCGACACTCAGTTCGGGGAGACCTGCGACGGATGGGAGTTGCCGCGGGGTGGGCAGTGGCAGCGGCATTTAGTGGGGGGCTGGCTATCTTCTTCGGGATCGGCGTGCTGAAGGACCAGGCTGCAGTAGGCATGTTGGTCTTCAGGCTGGCCGGTTTGCTGCCTTTAGTCGGAGCGCTTTGGGTCGTGATTTATTGCGGCCAATTGCTTGGTGATCAGCAGGGAGGCTATTGGATCAAGAAGGGTGTGCGAGCCGGTGAGGCGGCGTTCTGGAGCGGAGCGGCGTTACTGGGCCTGCTGGCCTACAATTGGGCCATGTGTCGGTTCAAGCCCATGGCCTTGAGCCTGCCGGTGAAAGGGTTTCCTACTCCGACGGAGCTGTTCACGAACATGGCCTATTCTTTGGGCGAGGAGTTCTTTTACCGGGGATGCGTGCAGGCGCTGCTGATGTTGTGGCTGGTGCGTCTGCCCAGTGCCAGGTGGTGGGCGATTGTTATTACTGCGTTGGCCTTTACGGCACAGCACGTCACCACGCCCCACTTGCTCGTGTTACCGGCCGGCGTGGTCTTCGGCCTCCTCTTCATGCGGTTTGGGATCTGGGCTGCCGTTGCCACTCATTTTGCGGCCAATTTGGCGAACAGTCACATTCTGCCGAGACTGCTCTAGCTGCGGCGCTCTGCGACTTCCTCGAGATTGAACGGTCCCGGGCGGAGGAGAATCACGAATTGTTTCACGTTCCAACCATTCCTCGCCCCGCTGACAGCAATGTGTCAGGAGGCCATGGCTGAGCTTTACTAGCAATTCAGCTCTTGGGTGCCCGACAGCCCTTGAACATCGCGTGAAGCAACGGAACGCAGCCCCATAACGCAACTAACGCGATACCCTTAAGGGTGGAATCAATCATCGAGTGTCCACCGATGCGGATCTCTTCCTGAAGTGAAAGCAGGTTTTTTTCCCGCTCTGTTTTAGGCGCACCCGCATGCACGCCGCCCAAAACATGCGAACAGCATGTGATTACATCATAAACCGTGAAGCTCTGGAGATTATATTTCAAACAACGGGTTTTCAGGAATTGGTCTAAGGTGCACTCTATAGTCGGAAGAGGCGGCCCGTAGTCGGGTGATATGTCGCACCAATGTGTTTCAGGTGGCTCTGGGAGGTCGTCACTGAATGGGATCAGCTGGAATTTGAGCTGAGTGCGGTAATCGCGATTGATTTGATGAACCAAAGGGATCTCGTCGAGAAACAGCTGGCGAAGCATGCCAGCCGCGCGAAGAAGGTTATAATGGCTGGGTTGGCTTAACTTCGATTGGATATCTTTAATCGTTTCGACCAACAGCTCTTCGCGTGAAGTGAATTTCAGTCCCGGGATAGGCTCAAAGTGAACAGCATCTCTGGGTGGTCGCTGCGGCGAGAGCTTTACTTCACAGATTTCATCGGGAGCGTCTGCCAATGCGCGTAGGTGAATTGTATTTATCGTAAGGCGGGTGTAATCATCTGCCCATACGAAACTGAGGATTCCCATTGAGCCTCCAATAAAGCGAACTTTTTGATAGGCATCTCGCCGACGTATCTGATTGTCGGTAAAAGTCTCGATGACGAAACTTCCGTCTGTGAGCGCTAGCAAATCCACCCCATCACCGTCGTCCCGTTTGGTCCAAATAGTCAGTTGGCTGGTCGGAGGCCAGGGCAAGGGGAAGCTCGTGACTCCGTAGGCGGTTCCAGTGTTGTTCCGTTTGGGAGTGCTGTTTTTGGACACGCTTACAGTTACTTGCGGTAAGCGGGATCGTCAAACGCTCTGTGCTAGAGTCGCGGAACGACCAAGCCGCCGTCTACCATCACCACTTGGCCCGTGGAGAAGGGGAAGTCGCCGCGGGCGAGGGCGGCGACGGCCTTGCCGATGTCTTCCGGATAGCCCCAGCGCGGCTGGATGTTTAGGCCGCCGGCGATCAACTTGTCATACTTCTCGGTCACGCCGGCGGTCATGTCGGTCTTGATTACGCCGGGGCGGACCTCGTAAACGGGGATGCCGTCGGCGCCGAGGCGGGCGGCAAAGAGCTGCGACATCATGCTGAGACCCGCCTTGGCGATGCAGTATTCGCCCCGGTTGATCGACACCACCGTCGCGGAAATCGACGTGATGCTGATGATGTAGGCGGCGAAGGACGGGTCGGCCTTTTTCGCGGCGACCATGTCGCGGGCGAAGGCCTGCGTGAGGAAGAATACGCCGCGGAGGTTGGTGTTCACCACGTAGTCGTAGCTCTCCTCGCTCGTCTCGAGGAGGTCGGCGCGGACCTTGGGGGCGACGCCGGCGTTGTTCACGAGAAGATTCAGGGCTTTGCCGCCCGTGAATTCCTTCGTGGCCTTGACGATGGCGGCGCGGCCCTCGGCCGAGCCGACATCGCCGCGGGCGTAGCCAACCTTCACGCCCATGGCGCGGAGCTTGGCGAGGGGCTCGGCGACGGCGGCTTCCTCGCGGACGCCGTTGATGACGATATCCCATTTCTCAGCGGCGAGCTTTTCGGCGATACCGAAGCCGATGCCGCGGCTGCCGCCTGTTACTAAGGCTACTTTGGACATGATGGAGTGGATTTGAAGGTTGTCGTAGGAGCTTGAGGGATAGGGGGCGGCGGCAGGAGCGATCAGCTTTCAGCAATCAGCGATCAGCCAGAGATTGAATAGCTGAAGGCTGACAGCTGATCGCTGATAGCTCCGGTGCTCACTTGAGCACCGGCACATCGACCCACTTGCGTTCAGCCCAGGACTTCAGGCCGAGCTCGGCGAGCTGCACGCCCTTGGCGCCCTGGAAGAGGTCCCATTGGAACGGGCTGCCGGTGACGACGTGTTTTAGGAAGAGCTCCCACTCGATCTTGAAGGCGTTGTCGTAGACGCCCTGGTCCGGGACGCGGACCCAGCCGTCCTTGTATTTGATCGGGCTGTCGACGTCGGGATTCCAGATGCAGCGCGGTGTGGCGGCGAGGGACTGGGCCTTGCAGTCGCGCAGGCCGGCGACGGCGGAACCCATCGTGCCGTCGACCTGGAGGGTGAGAAGATCGTCGCGGTCGACGCGCACATCCCACGAGGAGTTGAAGTGGCAGATGACACCGTTCACGAGCTCGAAGGTCGCGTAGGCGGAGTCGTCGGCGGTGCACTTGTAGGGCTTGCCGGCCTCGTCCCAGCGGGTGGGGATGTGCGTCGCGCCGAGGCAGGTGAGGCTCTTTACCTCACCAAAGAGGTTCTGGATGACATACTGCCAGTGGCAGAGCATGTCGACGATGATGCCGCCGTCGTCCTCCTTGCGGTAGTTCCACGACGGGCGCTGGAGCTTCTCGTGCTCGCCGGTGAAGACCCAGTAGCCGAACTCGCCGCGGACGGAGAGGATCTTGCCGAAGAAGCCGGTATCGATGAGATACTTCAGCTTCACGAGGCCGGGCAGCCAGAGCTTGTCCTGCACGACGCCGTTCTTGAGGCCGGCGGCCGACACTTCCTTGGCGAGGGCGAGGGCCTCGGCGGAGGTGGTGGCGGTGGGCTTCTCGCAGTAGATGTGCTTCTTGGCGGCGATGGCCTTGCGGACGCCGATCGGGCGCTGGCCGGTCAGGGTGGCGTCGAAGTAGATCTGGTTCTCGGGCTTGGCCAGCTCGGCGTCGAGGTTGGTCGAGACGCGTGAGACGCCGGTGCGGGCGGCGAGGGCCTTGAGCTTTTCCTCGCTGCGGCCGACGAGGACCGGGTCGGGCATGATGACCTCGGAGTCGGAGAGCTTCACGCCGCCCTGGTCAATGATGGCCTTGATGGAGCGGATGAGGTGCTGGTTGGTGCCCATGCGTCCCGTGACGCCGTTCATGATGATGCCGATTTTGTGGATTTTCATTTTTTGGAAGCGGTCAGCTTTCAGCGATCAGCTGTCAGCTGGAAGTTAGCGGTTGGGGGTTGGTTGTTTTGAAAAGCTTAATGCTGAGAGCTGAAGGCTGATAGCTAGACGTAATCCTTGTAAGCCTGGACGATCTTCTGGAGGTATTCGTCCTGGTCCATGGCCCAGAGGCGGTTCGAGAAGACCTCGACCTCGTTGAAGCCCTTGAAGCCAGTGGCCTCGACCCAGGCGCGGATCTGGCGGAGCGGGATGCAGCCCTCGCCCATGAGGCCGCGGTCGAGCAGGAGGTCGGTGGTCGGCGTGCGCCAGTCGCAGACGTGATAGGCGAAGAGGGCGTTGAGCTTGCCACAACGTGCGATCTCGGCCTCGAGTGCCGGGTCCCACCAGAGGTGGTAGACGTCGGCCGCGACACCCACGTAGGGCGACTTGAGGGCCTCGACCATGTCGTTGGCCTGGCCGAGCGTGTTCACGGCCGAGCGGGAGTCGGCATACATCGGGTGCAATGGCTCGATGGCGAGCTTCACGTTGGCGGCCTTGCACTCCGGGAGGAGGGCGGCGATGCCGTCGGTGATCTGTTTGCGCGATTCGACCAGCGACTGGCCGGGGACGGCACCGCAGACGAGGACGATGAGCGGAGCACCGAGGGCGTGGGCCTCGGCGATGGCTAGGCGGTTGTCATCGAGGGCCTTCGCCCGGTCGGCGGCGGTGACGGCCGGGAAAAACCCGCCGCGGCAGAGCGAGACAATGGACAGGCCGTTGTCGCGGATGAGCTGGCCGGTTTTCTTGATGTCGCGGCCGGCGAGGGTGTCGCGCCAGACGGTGATGCCCTTCACACCCGCCGCGGAGAACTTGGCGGCGGAGGTCTCGATCGCCCACGGCTTGGTGGTGATCGTGTGGATGCAAAGCCGGCTGAGGTCCGGCAGCGGGGCGGAGGGGCTCATTTGAGGCAACCGAAGAAGGTGTAGTATTTCTCGCCCTTGATGATGCGTTGGAGGGTGAGGGCCGCCTCGCGGAGGTGGTAGTCACCCCACATGCAGGCTTCACCGCACGGAACCTTCCGGCCCGGCGGGATGTGATCCCAGCCGTTCGGGCGGTGGTAGACCGTGTGGAGGAGGAGGCCCTGGTGCGACGGGTCGATGCCGAGGTAGGCGTCGCTGAGCAGAGTGCGCATCGTGGTGAGGCCGGCCTGCCAGTATTTTTTGCCCTCGGGGGTGGTCTCGCCGAGATAGCGGCCGAGGCGGAGCAGGCCCTGCGCGCCGATGGCGGCGGCGGAGCTGTCGATCGGCTCATGGTCGTTGAAGATCTCGGCATTGCGGGAGCGCCAGTCGCCGAGCTTGTGGAGGTTCGGCGCGCCGCCGTCCCAATACGGGATACCGTCGAGCGCCGTGTTGGCGATATACCAGTCGCAGGTGGCCTTGGCGCCCTTGAGCAGGATGGCCTCCCACTTGGCGCGGCCGCCGAGCGGCGCGAGATCGGCGTCGGACACGGTCTTCAGGAACTCGAGCTCCTCGGCGAAGCCCACCATGGCCCACGACAGGCCGCGGGTCCAGGTGGTGAAGCCCGAGAAGCCCTGCTGCGAGTTGGGGCAGCGGAAGCGGCCGTCGTTGCGGTTGAACACGGCCTCGTGCGTCGTGCGGCCGCGCTCGGCGGGGACGTCGTAACCGTCGCGGCCCTCGCCGTAGTAGATGGAGAATTTCGCCGTGGCGTCGATGTGCTGCAGGCCGCGGTCGAGGAGGGAGTGGGCGGCGTCGTTCTCGCCCATGAGGCGGTGGCCGAGCTGGTGGGCGACCATCAGGATGCGGACCGAGCGGATGGTGTCGACGAAGAGGGAGTGCGGGCCGTTGAAGGAGTAGATGTAGCCGCCCCCGCCGTGGATGGTCGACCAGCGGGCGGCCTGGACCGCCCCGGAGGCCTTGATCGCCAGCTCGCAGAACTCCACCTGGTTGGCGGGCAGCTTGCCCTCGCGCTGGAGGCGCAGCCAGTTGCCGTAGGTGGAGAGGTTGTTGAAGCCGTGGTCGTGCACGCCGACGTGCGAGACGTGCGAGGCCATGCGGTCGACGGTGAACTTCGCGGCGGCGTCGGCGAAGCGCTTCTCGCCGGTGGCGTCGAACTGGAGGAAGCCGGAGCCGTAGTTGAAGCCCTCGGTCCACTCGGTCCAGCCGCGCGCGGTGTATTTGCCGGCGGCGGTGAAGACGGGCGAACCCTTGGTCGGGTCGTATTCCTTGAAGATCAGGTCGATCTTCGAGCCGGAGAGCTGCCAGAACTTCTGGAGCGCGGGCGTGAGGGCGGAGGCGTTCAGCTGGTCGTCGATTTTCATGCGGGGTCAGTAGCGTTTGTCTTTGCGCAGGTGGAGAATCAGGAAGCGGGAGTCGGCGAGGGACTCGTAGGTGTGCTGCTGGATGGCGTCGAACTGCATGCACTGGCCGGTCTCGAGGACGCATTCCTCGTGAGGGAGGCTGAGCTTCAGCTTGCCCTCGAGCACCCAGCAGACCTCGGTGTCGTCGTGGTGGATCTCCGGCCGCGAGACCTTGGAGCTGGCCGGGGCGGTGCCGAGGAGGGCCACGACGTTGGCGAAGCGGATCTGGCGGAATTTGAACTGGCCGGACCGGTGGGTGTTCTCCTCCCCGCGATGGGCGAGGGGGGATTCGGTCAGGGCCAGCAGGTCGGTGGTGCTCATGCCGAAGGCGCGGCCGAGGCGGTAGAGGGTGTCGAGCTCGGCCGACTGCTGGTTGCGCTCGAGCTTGGAAATGACGGGCACGGAGACGCCGGAAGCCGCGGAGAGATCCGCGAGGGTCATCTCATGCTGCTCGCGCAAGCGACGCAGCACGCTGAAGTCGAATTTGTCGGGCGGGGTAGCCAAAGCGCCGCCGAGGCTTGCGGAGGCATATTTCTTTGCAAGCAAGAAATAGCCTATAAATTGCATTCAAAGAAACAAGCTGCCCCGGGTTAGGGCGTGGATTCCGCTCCGGCCCTCCGGGGATTTCAGGCTCCGTTGGGTTTCGCCGCGTCCGCCTCGGCGATCAGTTCGTCGAGGAAACCCGGCGGCAGCTTCTCGTTCTGCGTGTGCGGCCATTTCTCCGGGGTCTGGTTGTAGGGGCGCAGGAAATCGAGGGCCCGGCGCAGGCTGGCGCCGTTGGGCGCGGTGTAATTCCAGAGGTCGATGCCGAGGCCGGCGGCATGGCGGGCGACCAGCGCCTGCGCCTCGAGGTTGAAGCGGCTGTAGCCAAGGCCGTCCACCCGGCGGATCTCCTCGGGCTGGCTGCCGTCGGGCTGAATCTGGCGCGTGAGGAGAGCCTTGCTCTCTTCCACCAGCGTGCGGGCGAGGTCGTCGCGGCCGACGTATCGCGCGATCGGGATGGCCTGCGCGAAATACCACGAGCCGTGGTTGTTCTTCGCGGCGCGCTCCTCGAGGGCGATCTTGGCCGTCGTGAACCATTGCAGGAAGGTAGTGAACCACTCGCGGACGGCGGACTTCTCGGCGGGGGTGAGGGCAGGGGAGTCGTCGAGCAGGCGCAGGGCGTCGATGACGTTGGCAAAGCCGCGCGAGTCGAGCATGCCGGCGGGATTGCCGCGGTTCTGATTGTGGCCGAGGCGGACCTGGGCGTATTCGAGGTGCGGGTTCATACGCGTGGCCGGCGTGACGAACCACGCGCGCAGCCACTCGCCGGCGCGGCGGGCGGCGGACTCGTCGCGCTTCACGTGCCAGGCGGCGGCGAGCTGCTCCACGGTCTCGCAGAAATCCCCGATGCGCCCGCGGTCGCCGCGGGCGACCTGCTCGCGGTTGTGCTGACCATCGCGGCTCACGTAAGGCAGGCCGTCAGGCTTGGTCGGGTCGGGCCAGTAGTAGCGGGCGAAGCTGACGTAGTCGTGCGGATCGCCGCTGGGAGGCGCGACCTTCTTGTCCGTGACGACGGTGACGGGCGCCTTGAGCGCCGCCGGGGCCCGGGCGGCGAGCACGGCCAGTTCGGCCGGGGTGCGTTGCCAGGCGTCGAGGGCGGAGGCGGCGACCGGCAGGAGCGCGAGGCAGACGAGGCTAGCGAAGGTTGATCGAGTCATGGGTCAGGGTGAGGGTGTCGGTCCGGCCGTCCGGGCGGGTGATGACCAAAGCGCCGAGCTGCCACTCGGCCTTGAGCACGGCCGGCGCGGTGCCGTTGCGTTCCGGCCAGAGCACGGTCCACACGGTGTAGCTCTCCACCGCGTCTTTGCTTTCCAGCGTGAGATGCCGCTGG
>Ga0209770_10000655_pt1 | contig 18592 bp, 15 predicted proteins | sample LauGreSu1BDMLBDD_2_FD_187572 | JGI IMG/M metagenome (GOLD analysis project Ga0209770, IMG submission 187572) | Freshwater lake microbial communities from Lake Michigan, USA - Su13.BD.MLB.DD (SPAdes) (version 2) | ecosystem: Environmental > Aquatic > Freshwater > Lake | place: Lake Michigan, USA...
GGTAATTTATTCCAATATATAACGGTAATTTATTCCAATATATAACGGTAATTTATTCCAATATATAACGGTAATTTATTCCAATATATAACGGTAATTTATTCCAATATATAATGGTTTTGTATGAAAACTATATTGCTCCATTATTTATATATATCTTTTTTTATATAGGTTTCTCATTTATCTAAATATTCCCCACTAATGTTCCATCCTTATACACCGAACAACGAAATTGCTGTTTTGTCGGCATTGAACATACCTCTTTGTTAGCATTCATTTCATTTATATATAAATAACCTTTCAATTTTGAACCATACATTACTATTCCAGCAACTAATCCACCTAAAAATAAACCGCTTAATATATTACCTATCACTAAACTAGAGAAAAAACCAGGAATACACGACAACGAATTTTTTATGAATATATCCAATACTATATAAGCTATAAAAAACGATAATACACCATAATTCATTACATTTACATTCTGTTGCGTAGAAACCATTATCATTGGAGTTATAAAATACATCATAGTAAATGTTAGTATATATGTGCTATATGTTACATCTTTTGGAATAAATAATTCTGTTAAACCTGTCAAACATTTTTGAGGTATTTCTACTACAGGAACTTTATTTGAAGACAACCCTTTAAAAACTATTATTCTAATAAATGTTATTATAAATATCCATATGAAAAACACCATTGCCTTTTCCATTGTGGCAGTAAACATTGAAAATACAACTATACTAACACAAATTATTATTGGAGAATAGAATGACAATGAATTAAATATATCCATTGTATTGACAAATAATGTATTTTGAAAATTACCCACTGTCGACATATATTATTTTATTATATTAAAAATCAATACAATAAATTATTCAAATACAATTTCAAATACTTCTTCTATTGTTTCAACTGCATTAAATATTATACTATTTGTTAGTTTATCATTCTTATATTTCTCCATAAAACTATCATAATCTTTTTTGTTTTCTTTTGGATATATAAATTCAGTTACACCTGCCTTAATTCCACCCAAAAATTTTAAATCTAAACCACCTATTTCTGTTACTTTCCCATCCAAAGTTATTTCACCTGTTATTGCCACATTATATTTAATTTTTTTATTATTCAATAAACTATATATCGTTGTTGTTATTGCTGTTCCAGCACTAGGACCATCTTTTGGTGTAGCACCTTCAGGGCAATGTATATGAATACCATTGTTAGTTATATGATGATACTCAAATATCTCATTACGTTTTGATTCTGTTGTTAATTTCCATGCTAATGTTAACGCTACATTCATCGATTCTTTCATTATATCACCTTGCATACCTGTTAAATGTAAATGTAAAAATTTTTCACTTGGTCTCCAACTAGATTGAATCGGTATAACACCACCTCTACCTTGAGCATTCGCCCATAACCCGTTAATTATTCCTATTTTATTTTCTGTATGAATTTTTTTATGTTTAATTTCATGTTTATCTTTAAAATACTTTTGTTTAATATCATCTATAGTTATATTTATAGGTATCTCATATTGAGTATTAAAATTCTTTAAAATGTCTAAATTAATTTCACCTATTATTTCAAATAATATTTCTTTTAATTTTCTAACACCAGGTTCCAACGTATATTCATCTATTATAAATTTTAATACATCATCCGAAAAAAATATTATACCTTCTAAACCCATTTTTTCATATACCTCTGGCAAAATATGAGTATTTGATATTACTAATTTTTCTTCCAATGTCAGATTTTTAAATTTAACACGATGAACTCTATCTAACATAATTTTATCAATTGCATCTACGTCATTATACGACAGAATAAATAAAGCTTTTGATAAATCTAAATCTATTCCAGAAAAATACTTATCTTGAAAACAATCATTTTGTGCTGGATCTAATAAATGTGTTAAAATACCAATAATTTCTTTACCATGTTCCGTTTTCGATATTTTATCTATTTCATCTATAAATATAATCGGGTTCATACATTTTTTATCAATTAATATTTGAACAATAGAACCCCATGTTGAACCTACATAAGTATAATTATGACCATGCAAACTAGAACCATTTGCATCACCACCCATTTGAATCATAGCAAATGGTCTTGATACACCATTTTCGTCTTTTAAACAATCAGCTAATCCTTTTTTTGCTAATGTAGTTTTTCCAACACCAGCTGGACCTTCAAAACCAAAACAATAACCATCTTGTTTACCATTTATCCATTGACCAATTATTCTTTCTATTTGTTTTTTTGCCTTATCATGACCATGAACAGCTTTATCTAAAGTAGACTTTACATTTGTCATATAAGCATTTATTTCACCATATTTTATCTCTATTTCATTCACACAAACTAACAAATTCGATAAATTGGGTTTTATATTGAATAATTCTAATAAATCATAGTTTAGTATATTATTATTCTTTATAAATTCAATAATATCGTTTTTTCTTTCAATCATATTTCTGTTATTTATTTTCAGTTTTTTACATACTAATTTATTTTTTATTATGTTTTCATTTATGTTGATAACTATTGTTTTTAATTCACTAGATGATAAACTATCTAATTTGTCACATATATATGATATTTCATTATACTCATTTTTTATCATTTTTAACGCTGATATTATTTCCAAACTAGTATATTTTTCTTTAATTGGAATATTAGTTTTAGTTAATTGAGTCATATTCATAAATTGAATTTTTATATCAGACATTATATTTAAAATAGACTCTCTTCTGTAAATATTAAATGGTATTTTTAATAACCCATCTAAATATTGTCTTGCCTTTGAACAAGAATCTTCTGATTTCGCCTTAATTTCTTTTAACTTTTGCATTGCTTTTTCTTTTACCGATTCAGGAACTTTCAATAAACAAATTTGTTGTTCTAATGGTATTTTTTGTATATCAAAATTAGCCAAATTATTTGTATAATGAATTGTATTTTTCATTGCATCATTAAAATATTGCTTTATTTGCCATGGCAAACTATCAAGTAATGTAATTTGTTCATGTGTATCTATATTACCATTCGTATCATTTGATAATAAATCATATAATAAATAAGCCAAATACTGATTTTCATGATTATCTATTTTAACTAACAATTGAACAATTATATTACGTTTCATAAATAAATCTGAACTAACAAAATCTTTTACAGTTTGTGTTATTGTTTTTTGGCGTATATTTTTTAATTGACTTAAATAACCCATGTATTTTGAATATATTTCATGTGTTTCAAAAATTAAATAATCTTTTAAATTTAACGATTGAATAAACCGTTTAAAATTCTCGCATTTAAATTCTTGATTTTGTGGAGCATTTTCTTTTATTGATTGGTATTTTAATGTAATATATTTATTATTTAAAAATTCAACCATAATATCATCAACAATTCCTGTAATTAATAAACTTTTGTTGTGTTTTGGATTATGAATTATCAGTTGAATGCCATATACTTTTAAATGGAAATATTTTGTTTTAATACATATATCAATACAATCTAAATTTTTTGATTTTTCATTTAACGAACAATCATCTATTTTTACTGGGTTGTCATTATCATTTTTTTTTACTCCCAATACTTTATAACTAGTCGGATGAAAATATTGCTTCAATAATTCAAATTTACTTTTATCCATATCAGATAATGCATAAGTATTTACAGAATTATTTCCAAAACATATCCATAATAAATCTTCGAATGATTCAGTCCCATAAATTTTAATTAGTGTTAATAAATCGTTGTTTATATTTTGAAGAATTGCAATAATATTATCTTCATTGGCTTTTATACTAACATCTGGCATTTCTTTTATTTTTTTACTAAGTTCTACAAGTGTATTTATGCACATATTTACATCACTAATTTCAACAATATGTAACATTTTATTTTTTTGTATATGTAATATTGTTTTTTGAATAACTGTTTGAAAAAATCCCATTTTTTTTTCAAGTAACACTTTAATTTCTTGACCATTTTTTTTCAAATTAGCCATTTTATATATACTATAGTATATAATTATATCTTTTACTAAACTAACCTAATTATATTTTTAGCTTAACTATTATAGATATTACATTTTTATTATATGTTAGAAGTATTATATGTTAGAAGTATTATATGTTAGAAGTATTATATATTTTAAACAATATTAAATATAATCAAATATATAACTATAGATAATGGGGATACCCTCATACTTTAGTTTTATTATAAAAAATTACCCATCAATTATTAAAAAATATGTAAACGAAGCACTCATTGTAGATAATTTTTATTTAGATGCAAATTCTATTATATATGACATATATAGCAAAATTGACACTGAAATAATAACGGAATCTATATCCACTAAAATTATTACAAATGTTATTTCAAAAATAGAAGAATATATTCATAATATTAAACCGTCAAAAACTGTATTTGTTGCGTTTGACGGGGTTGCCCCAAAAGCTAAATGTGACCAACAACGCTCCAGACGTTATAAATCGTGGTATCAAAATCAAATATCTCGGCAATTATTTAACAAAGAAAAAGAGGATCCATGGAATACTGTTGCTATTACACCTGGAACTAATTTTATGTATCAATTAAATACAATGATTACTAATCATTTTAATGAACAAACATGTAAACGATTACATGTTTCTAATGTTATTGTTTCTGGTTCAAATAAATTTGGCGAAGGGGAACACAAAATATTCGAATATATTCGAACTCAAACAGATAAACATAAAAATCAAACCAGTGTAATATATGGATTAGATGCAGACCTTATTATGCTTTCTATGAATCATTTACCAGTAACCCCTAAGTTATATTTATTCAGAGAAACACCACATTTTATTCAATCTATTGATTCATCATTAGAACCCAATGCGAATTATCTATTAGATATGCCTGAATTTGCAAATATTCTTGCTAAATATATGAATAATGATAAAGAAATGACTATTCAGCAACAAAAAAATAAAATTTATGATTATATTTTCCTATGTTTCTTTTTAGGAAACGATTTTTTACCACATTTCCCTTCTATTAATATTAGAACTGGAGGTGTAGATAAAATGATTAATGCATATAAAGCAACTATTGGTGAAAGTGATTTAAATTTAACTGACGGAAAAACTATTTTTTGGATAAATGTAAGGAAAGTTGTTCAATTATTAGCTAATCAAGAAGAAGAATTTATGATTAAAGAACACACATCCCGTAATAAAAAAGAAAGATATAAATTACCAGACACTACTCCTGAAGAAAAATTAAAGCAATTCGAATCACTTCCTATTTATAATAGGGACATTGAAAAATTCATAAACCCACTTAAACCAAATTGGCAACAACGATATTATAACGCATTATTTAACATTAAAAGCGATTTAGATAATTCAAAAAGGAAAGACATTTCTATCAATTATTTGGAAGGTCTTGAATGGAATATGAAATATTATACATCTGGATGTCCCGATTGGCGTTGGAGTTATAAATATAATTATCCGCCATTGTTACAAGACCTTATACGAGTAATTCCTTTATTCGATACAATATTTGTTCCAGAAAAACCACCAAATCCTGTTTCAGAAATAGTACAATTATGTTATGTTTTACCAAGGTCTTCGTTAGATTTATTGCCTACAAAATTATATATTGAGTTGCTTAAAAAATATGATCATTTTTATAATGGCAAATGCGGGTTTATTTGGGCATATTGTAGATATTTTTGGGAAGCACATGTAGAAATGCATGACATTGATATTAATGAATTAGAAACATTTATTAATGATAATAAATATCTATTATAACATATATATGAAATCAATAAAAACAAAAGTATCAATAATTTAGTAAAAAAGTATAAAAATTAAAATATTAGAAATATATATAATGAACACAAATACATCTAATAAAAGGCATTTCCAATTACCAAGTGACGGTCTAGAAGAAACTCCAGCATTATATTCTAAATCAAAAAAATCTAAAACAGCAGATAGTTCAAGCGCCCGTCTAGAAGAAAGACCAGCAGGCGCGTATGCTTCAAAAACTAAAGTAACACCTAGTTCAAGTGAACCGCAAAAAACATTTTCCCCTAATATTCCATCAAACAAGAAACAAACGAAAGAAGAATTTGTAGAACCACAACCTCTATCAAACGATTTTGAAGAATTATTATTAACACCTCCAGAACCAACAATTCTAAAACCAGCAGCGGTTTCTACAGTCACAAATGATAATGTTATGAAATTAGACGAATTAGTACAACAAATTGTAAATGGACAAGTTGATGATACCAAAGATCCGGATATTTCCGAAGAAGAAGCTGTTTCTCTTGCAAATGCACTTTATGCACAAGCAAATGCGATAATTGCAGAAAACGCAGCTAAACAAAAAAGTCGACAAAAACGTTTGGGAGAGGCAATTTCAATGGAAATGCAACAAATGGAAGCGGAACAAATAACGCGAGAAAATTTAGAATTAATCCAATCTATAAATAAAGCATTAACCAGTAGCTATGGAAGATTAAATAGAACTCAACGTTTGGCATTAAATACATCATTACATTCTTTAATAAATAACACTGTAACTTCGTTTGAATCTCATGAACAATTGGAATATGATACTAATCAATTAAGAGAAAATGTAAAAGGGTTATTTAATGCGTTAATTCAATATTATACAGAAATGGCATCATATGGTTATAATAATTCTTCATCAGTATTATCTAAGATAGGTTCTATACTTGCTGGTTGTTCCATGTTAAGTGGTGTAATAACTACTCAACAAACATACAGTCAAGGAGGATTATTGATATCATTATCAAGATATTTAGGAACAACCACTATGGTTGCCTCTGGGTTATATTGTTTAAGCGCAGGTGGTGTTCCTATTAAAGATATTCTTGAAACAATTGGCAGAAATACAAGAGAATGTATTACAAGCCGATTTTCTAGCGGTTGCAATTTAGTAACTGGTGAAATTCAAAAAATAAGCGAGACGACTTTAACCGCTATAACATATGCAATTGCGGGGGATTATTCTAATTTTACAATTGATTTTGATGATAGCACCGGAAATATTTCAATTGTACAAGACACATCAGTTGCTTCTGAAAAATCCAATCAATCGTCTGCTAGTGAAGCAAGTAAACAAGTTTCAGCTATATTAAATGTTCCACAAGAACAACAAGTTGAACAATTGATACAAACTATATCTACAAATATTCCTACATCAGTAGATATTCAAGCTGATAATTTAGTCATACAGGATGATTTGGGAATGTATGATGATTTAAATATGTCTCAAATAACAGACGAAACAGATTCTCAGCCTAATTTAGGTGGTAAAAAACGTAAAAGTAGACGGCATAAAAAAAGAATAATTAAAACCAGAAAAAGAAAACAATGCAGAAAAAGACGATTTACACACAAACTGAATAAATGCTCTAAACGTACAAAAAGGCTCTAAATGAATTACCGTTTATACTAATAAATTATTTTCTTTCTTTTTAGTAGAAAATAATGTCGAAAAAAACGATTATTTCATATTTTCAATCTAGAGAACATTTTATACACCTATTAGAGAAAAACCCCGGGTTAGTCATACTCAAATTAGGCGCATCTTGGTGCGGCCCGTGCAAACGCATTAAACCCGTTGTTGACGCGTTTTTCGCATCTTCACCTGATAATGTTATTTGTTGTGAAATTGATGTAGACGAATCAATTGATTTATATACTTATTTGAAAAGTAAAAAAATGGTAAATGGAGTTCCTGTATTATTATGTTATAAAAAAGGAAACACTAGTTTTATACCCGATGATTCTATTACTGGAGCTGACCCAAACCAATTAGACGCATTTTTTAAACGGTGTGCTCTACATTTGTTATCTGTTACAACCACAAAAAAGAAGAATAACACATTAAGCATCTAAATATTTTTGCAAATTATCAATGCGTTCTTGTAGTTGTCTTGTTCTAATTTTTACGATTACTACTTGTTCTAAATAACTAAGTTCTTCTTTTGTAAAATATTGCACATAATTTAGTTTACGCAATGCATATAGAATAGGATAATGAGCTGTATCAATATATTCGCCAGTAGTTTGTATTTGCATATGTTCTGAACGGCTATCACCAATATCTTGTAGCCCAACAGAATAATGTTTTATAAATGTCTCGTTAATATCGATTCTAGACATAATAAATAGTTATTGTATTGTAAGTATATAATAACTATATCATTTTTTTCGCTTTTCAATATCTAAATTTATAGAAAGAATAATGCGTTTAAAATTACTTAAAAAATATGTATAACAAATGTATATGAGTGAATACCCATTTCAAGAAAGTGTAGACCAAACATTTAATACCAATATTGGTGCAAGTGAAAATAATAATTTAGCAGAAAACGAGAGCAACATGCCTATTCCTGAACAACCTAGTGTAGAGGGGGCTACACAACCCAACACTAAAGTCAACAATATATCCAATATTATTGATAAATATTTAGCAGTACAAATTAATAAAAAATTGGCATCTAGAAATGTTGCATCTAGGAATATTGCATCTAAATCTAATATTATAAAAAATGCCGAACAAAAAATAGACAAAAAATGTATTGAACAACAAGTAAAATCTATTATTCATAGCGCTGCGGGATGTAATACCAAAACTTATTCTACCAATAATAAATATAATAAAAATAAACGTACTGATGTTGTAGATTTAGATAAGAAATTTGATTTTGAAGACAATGAAGTAGATTTTGATAAGGATTTTGCTAGATATAAGACACAAAGTAACGGTTGCCAATACTATGAACATGATTATGCAAATGTTAATAATGAATCGAAAGTTTTGTGTGAAAATTTACATTTGGATTATAACAAAAATAACAATGATACAAATAATAACAATGATACAAATAATAACAATAAATACATTAACATTATTAATAAGTCTGCTCCAGATATAAATATAATAAATGCGAATAAACATAAAATTATTTTGTTAAATTTTGAAGATGATACATTTATGCCAGTTGTTAAAATAGACGATTCTAAGATTAATATAATAACTCAGTGGTATAATATGTGTAGACAAAATATAGATATTGAAGAGACCAATATAGTTTTAGAAAATGATATTAATATTGGTTCGATATTATACAAAAATATAAATTGTACACATAAGGATTTATTTATTAATACTTACATTCCAAACATATTGCAAAGCATTAGTTTTGCAAAAAATATACTACAACTAGAAACTTTAATAGGAATTTCCAATTTCAAAAAAAATACAACTAAAGAAACTATAAAGAAATCAAAAACACTCACTGATTTAGGAATAACTATACCTACATCATTAATATACACCGATAACTATTTTTATATACAAAATGGCATAAAAAAGGAATGTCCATCACAATATAAAAAAATGCATATTATACCAATAGTTACTACACAAATGACCACTACACCAATAGAATATATTGATACTAAAAAAACTGTTAACAATAATGAATATCCAATGTCAAATTTTTTACCACCAGTTCCTCATCGCACTTTAGAATCTCTTGAATGCTTAGACCCATTTATGACATCAAATATGTCATTAGATAATAATGATACAAGTCAAATGTCGTCTAGATTTGGTTTATCTTGGAATGTAGTTGAAGAAAAAAAAATAAAACAATCAAATAACCAATTAATTATTGTAATTATTAACTTAATGTTTTTGCAAACAATAGTAATTAATAATCCCGATTTATTAACCATTACAACTATTTTCGACAACACGGAATACGGCTTTACCGAATTGTTTACGTATAATTCAGAAAATAAAGAAATCGAAACAATTATCAATAATAATTTTAATAATACTATTTTTAACAATGTAGATGAAATCAATAAAACACTATCATCAACATCACAACTAATAGAACTGATAACTAACAAACAAACAATTAGCGAACCGCTCTTGCAAGAAGAAGAGAGTGTTAAAAACTATTTTAGACAATTCTTTGACTTATCTGACGATATTAATCATAAAATGAAAGCATCTGTATTATACGATAATGTTCTAGAAAGCAATACTTTATGTAAAATCGACAAAACTAAATTATCTAGTTTCAAAAATAGGTTATCGAACTATTTGAAGGACTTGGGATTGCAGAAAAAACGATATAATGACGGATATTATTATTATGGAATAGTGAGTAAAGATGTAAAAACGGCTTATATGTCAGATACAACTGGAAATAAAAATTGTATAATTCTAAAATCGTATGACGAGTTATGCAAAGAAAGGAATTCCTTAGAAAATGATAGATTGCAAACTGATTTTTATATTAGGATTGGGACAAATTGTTATTATAAGTAAATGAATTAAATATTAAATTACATAATATATAGATAAAATGAATATAGAAAAACATTATCAGGAAAAGTACGAAGAGTTTTTACGTAATATTACTAATTTAATGTATACATTTGAGGTCACTAAATGTTGTGGATATAGCACTTTTGTTAGTATATACAAAAATCAAACCCTTGCAAATTTACATTCAAATATAATTCAGCATTTTGGTAATATAGAAATTAAACAACTTTATTTTATTACACCTCAAAATGAACGCATAAATATACCTATTTCGATGCAAACTATTTCTAACTTTGTCATAAATAATATTATTTGCAACCCTTGTAGATTAGTTCCTATTTATGATATATCGAAACCCATAGTTTATAAACTATATTTATATGACGGCCATTGCGAACCAAATAATTGTTCAATGATTCATTATCATTTTTGAATATTTAGTTCACATTATAAATAAATATTCAAAAACTATATTATATATGAAACAAACAAGTTGTCCAAAATCTGGTATAAAAATATATGAAACACAAAATCGTTCCAAATTATCTAAGCCTGTTAGTTTTCAAAATACTACACTTAACACATTAGATTTAGATTTAGAAAATTATTCTTTAGACGATTTATACAATTTATTTAATATAACCGAGAACAAACTAACAGAAGACTCATTAAGAAATGCTAAACAAATAGTGCTTAAAATGCATCCTGATAAATCACGACTAGATTCCAAATATTTTATATTTTTTTCAAATGCATACAAAAGGTTATATGGCATTTATGAGTTTCAAAATAAATCAACTAACAAAAGACAAAATAATGAGGATTATTTTGATGAAAGTAATAAACGACTTCTTGATAATATGTTTGATAAAAATAAGGCATTCAAAGACCCGAAAAATTTCAATGATATGTTCAATAAAGCGTTTGAAAAACATAGACTAGAAGACCCTAACGAACACGGATATGGCGATTGGCTTAAATCCAATGATGGATTTATTTCTATTGGTGAAAATATAACTAAAGGAAATATGAACGATGCTTTTGAACAAAAAAAGAAACAAATGCAAGCTGTTAGTATATATAAAGGCATTACAGATAACATAACATCTAGTTTGGGTGGTTCGCTTCTTGATGGAATAGGCGATTTATCTACTGAATCTTATACTGATTTAAGACAAGCATATACTGAAACGCTAATTCCTGTTACACAGGATGATTATAATAAAATGGAAAAATTCAATAGTGTAAGCGAATATAAAGCACATCGCGAAAAAGTGAATATTACACCTATTTCAAAAGAAGAAGGTGAACGCAAACTACATCAAACTCAAAAAAATAATGAAAAACAATCTGCGGCATTAGCATTTAAATATGCTAAAGAAGCTGAAAAAATGAAAGAAAAGCAAAATGGGTTTTGGTCTGACCTTAAACAAATTACTGGTTGGTAATAAATGTATAATATTTAATTATATTTGGCTATAGTTTTTTTACAAGTATATATATATGTTAGTTGCTAATTATATTATATTATTTGTCATACTTATATCATTGGCTATATTATATCAAAAATATTTGGAAAAAATCACCAATAAGGTTTCATTTGACGAATATGGAGAAATTAAAAAATACTTGTTAAAGGATAAAACTTTAGATAAGAGTAAAAAACCGTTGTTATGGATACACGTTCCTCACGAATATAATAGTCGTAACTGGTTAAGCTTTGGTTCTAGAAGTTCATTTGAACTAAATCAGCCTTATTTATATTTAACCGTTAAATCAATTATAAAAAATTGTGATAAATCTTTTAAAATAGTGATAATTGATGATGGTACATTTGAAAAACTTATTCCTAATTGGAATATTAATTTAAGTCTTCTTACTGACCCAATGAAAGGTTATGTAAGACAACTTGCTATGTCTAAACTAATTTACACGTATGGTGGTTTAAATGTTCCTATATCATTTCTATGTTTTAGAGATTTAATAACAATGTATAATCGTGGAACAAATGATGATTCTATGTTTGTTTGCGAAGATTATGATTCAAATATTACATCAACTAACAAATTATATTATCCTAATGCTTGTTTTATGGGAGCCAAAAAAGAGAACGAAACTGTGAAACAATTTATTGATTTTATGCAACGCACCATTTCAGATGATTATACCGCACAAACGAAATTTTTAGGGGAGTTTGATAAATGGTGCAAAAATAAGATTTCCAAAGGGAAGGTTCGGTTGATTCCGGGGACAGATGTTGGTACACGAACGATTGACGACGAACCGGTAACAGTGGAGACATTATTAGGCGAAAATTACATTCACTTTTATGGAAAAATGTATGGCATTTGGATTCCTGATAAAATGATTTTGAAGCGTCGTCACTATGAATGGTTTGCACGTATGAGTCCTGAACAAATATTTGATAGCCAATTTATTTTGGCGAAATATATTGTTTTGGCATTAGCGCCGGATAGTCAACACGGTGTTATTGAGTCTATGGAGAATTCAAGACCAGATTGGATTGGTTTTTGGAAAGTTCCTCTTAGCAATGGAACAATGAATATTTTCGGTCCAAAACCCAATTTTTTGGGAGACCATGTCCCTCATGCAAGAAATTCTGGAAATTTACCGTAATATTCAATTTCTTACACCTTTTTACATTTCAAACGCCGTTTTTTACAGCATTAAAAAATAAAAAAGGTAAAATCAATATTGATGGTCTTACTTTTTCTTCTTCTCTTTGGTTATTGAAGAAGTGAAAGACGACATGTTATTTTGAAATTCTATTGGTTTTGTTTGTTTCTCTATCCAACATTTTGTTAATTTCAAAATATTTATTGAGAAATTTGCGTCCCTTGTTCTAAATACGATTTTTTTGTTTTCGCAACTCACACAATTAGAACAAACCACCACCAGAATTATTAGAACCTAGTCTTATTTTATCATTATATGGATAATCTTTAAGATGTTCTAAATAGTCCATTATAATATAAAATACAATTTATAATTTATATTTTATATTTTATATTTTTTATATTTTACGAAAAATAATATAATTAATTCTTATCGATTACGACTTCTTTTGCTACATTGCTTATTATTTTATTTATATTTTTCTTACCTTCTTCTTCTGTTAATCCATTCATTGAATTACTAACAATTTTTAAATATAAGTCGTTTTTTTTCGACGTTGAACTGGTGCAATCTGGATTTTTATCTCTCCAACATTTAATTTGTTTTATATTCTCATTAGCCACATTTTTAATTGCTTTTGTTAAAATTGGCTTATCATCACATTCTTTTTCCCATTTATCGTTATCCTTTATATACAATATTTCTCGTTTTTGGTCACTACAGTGTATTGGTCTCATATGATGTTCTATGTTATTCAAATTTTTTAATAATATGCTGGATATACCTTCTACATAACCTTTTCTTCCAGTATTTTCTAAATCTTCAAGGTTCAACTTTATCGAACTAACAAAATCTGAAATATTCATTGCATCTTTGCATGTTTCATTCAAATATACATTCAAATTAAATGTTTTGTTGTTAGTTAGATTGTTACAATTTGTGTTATGAGTTCCCATTTTTATTACATCCATCATCATTTTTTGAACTTCTGTATTGTTTTTAATGAGTTCCATCATTATTTCCTTGTCAAATGGTAAATTTTGTTGGGGTATTTGTTCTGTACATTTCTTTTTATGACGCCATAAACCCGACGGGTCACTATATATTTTTCCACAGGAACATACATGTGGGGTTTTTTGGGGTTTTTTTATTGAAAAACATTGCGAGGTGTTATTTTTGTGTTTTTTTGTAAAAAGATGCCTATTGTAATCTTTTTTATTAGACGTATTAAAGTAACAAACTTCACAAACAAAAATTTGCATATTTTCCAGGGGTTTTTTTGGGGTAAAATTATTGCTAAACATTGCTATATTAGCAATATAAAAAACCCCTAAATAGTTTTTCGAAAAATATATAAAAATTTTATCGTAACAAATTTTTCTTAGTTTTTTCAACGACTCTTATCATTATGATAAGAAACCTCGAACTAGACCCCCTTTTTCAAAACTTTTTTCGGTTTTCCGATTTTGGACATTTATTTTTGTCCATTTTTGAAAACCTAAAATACTTTTTGAAAATTTTTTATGATTGAAAAATTCGGCAAAATTTCAATTCTATGTTTGACAGCTTAATTTCTAGTAAATATGACTTGTTGACGAATATATCCAAATTTTCAGTGTGGGTGGGAAATAAATGACAAATTTTTTACACATAGACCCCGATGCAAAACTTAAAATAAAAACATATTAAAGAAATAATGCTATCTATAAATCATGTGTGGGATATTTGCACTTTTAAATCCGACCATTTTTGGTAATAAATTAGACCAAAACATAATTAAGTATCAATTTATGAAGGGCAAACGACGTGGCCCAGAATATTCAATATTAGAACATCATTATTTGCAAATGTGTCTTGGTTTTCATAGATTGGCAATCAATGGACTCAACCAAGAGTCAAATCAACCAATAGTTTTTAAAGACATTGTATTAATTTGTAATGGAGAAATATATAATTATAAACAATTATATGAAACACTAGATACAATAAACATAACTGATTCAGATTGTGAAGTAATTATTCATTTGTTCCTTAAATACGGAATTGAACAAACGCTCATTATGTTAGATGGTGTTTATTCATTTGTATTATATGACAAAAGAGACGGGTGTAATAAAGTATATATAGCAAGAGACCCATTAGGAGTTAGACCATTATATAAAATGCATAATAATAACATGTATGGGTTTGCGTCAGAATTAAAATGTTTATGTTATTTTTATAATTCAGTTTTACAACACAATAACAGTAGTTTAGAACAATTTGAACCAGGAACATATTCACTTTTAAACTACCAAGAACAAGAATGGACACCAATCATAACTAACAAAATTTATTATATTCCAACATTTTCATATACATTGCCTCATATAGGAGTTGCTATTGCCAAACAAGATATTATATGCAATATTTCTCAGCGTTTAAAAATATCTGTTGAAAAACGATGCAATACTACAGAAAGACCAGTAGCATGTTTATTAAGTGGAGGTCTAGATAGTAGTTTAATAGCGGCATTAGTCGCAAATTACTTTAAAACAAAATGCATTCAAATAGAAACATATAGTATTGGATTAAAAGACTCAGAAGATATAAAATACGCAAAAATAGTGGCTGATTATATTGGTTCAAACCATACTGAAATTATTGTTACTGAACAAGAAATGTTTGATGTCATTCCAGAAGTAATTGAGGCAATTGAGAGTTACGATACAACTACTGTAAGAGCTAGTATAGGAAATTATTTACTAGGAAAATATATTTCTAGTAATTCAAATGCAAAAGTAATCTTTAATGGTGATGGTTCAGACGAATTATTTGGGGGATATTTATATATGAATAAATGTCCTGACGATATTGAGTTTGATAAGGAAACGCGACGATTATTAAAGGATATACATTTATTTGATGTGTTACGTTCAGACAAATCTATATCATCTAATGGTCTTGAACCAAGAACACCGTTTTTGGATAAATCGTTTGTAAATTATATATTATCAATACCTCCTGAATTTCGCAATCATACAAACAAAATGAATCATTCTATTGAGAAGTATTTGTTGAGAAATAGTTTTACAAAAGATTATTTTTTGACTGAGAATGGTAGACAATTATTACCATATGAAATTCTATTAAGAAAAAAAGAAGCATTTAGTGATGGTGTAAGTTCACATGGACGTTCATTATATATCATTTTACAAGAGAAAATAGCTGAAAAATTAAATCAAGAAAATAATACAACATATGATGCAAATATTGAAACAGAAAAGTTATACTATAAACGTATTTTTGATAAACATTATGCAAATTGTTCACATATATTACCATATTATTGGATGCCAAAATATACAACTGCTACAGATCCGAGTGCTAGGACATTAGATATATATAAATAATATATATATAAACAATATAAAAATATGATAATATGAATATATATAAAATGTCTGAAAATGATACTCAATTGATTTTATGTATTGAAGAAAAAGATAATGCTGAGAAATATCCAATAGATACACGTATTTATAGGGTTTAGTAGAAATCATAATTCATTTTTTTTAAAAGGCAAACGTGAAAATACAAATGAAGCATGTTATTCACCATATTCAGTTCATTGTTCTTCAAAACATACATTGTGTGATTTAATTGAATTTGTAATGGGAAGTAAAGAAGGGTTTAATTTATCTTTGTATAAATATGATAATTTAGAAAAATATGTATATGCAGATTTAACGTATGATTATTTTAAGAAAAATATGGGTGAATCTAATGAACTTGTTGCATATTCTAATATTTATCCTTTACGAAAACAAATAATTAAAATATTGAAAATGTTAAAATACACCTATAATGATGATGAATATGATGCTGAATAAAAAATATTATGAGTTAATTATCTTCTCCGTAAAATTCTTCGTCAACTTCTTCAATATCTCCGTAAGACATATAATGTCCATATTGAGATTTAAAGCCATATTTATATAACTTTTTTAAATCATCATGTGTTCCAAAACATCTAACAGTATTAAGTGTCCAGCCAGGATATTGTTCTTTAAATTTAAGAACAGTTAATACAACTTTTTTCAATTCATGCCATATATTACTATTACTATTATTAGTTTTATCAATTCCTTTGCAAATAGCAAGTTTCTCTATTTTTTGTAGAGTTTCTGAACCTTTAATCTCATGAAGCAATCCCAACATGTCTTCAGTCATTACAATGTATTGTAATTTATTTATCTGTGTGCGTATATCGTTTCTTTGGCATCTATAGTAGTCAACTTTTAAATTATGTTGTTTAGCAATTCTGATCGATTCATGATATTTAGAATCGATAATAGCTAATTCATCATTTAGTTTATCTAATTTAATTTTTGATTGAGATTCCATATTAGTTTATGAATAAAATTATATGAATAATATAATTCAATTTTTTTCTATAACCGAATTATATTTTAAGGCTATTTTAAGACTAAGCATAAAATGCATTCAAAGGAATAAAAATTCAAATAAAATAATATAGTATATTTGTATTATATTATTTCATATTGATATAATGGATACACAATTTGCGTTATGTATTGAAATATATAATTTAATGTAAAATCACCTATTCAAAAATTTAAGCATAAATTAAGAAAATACTGCGTTGTAATTGATATAGACGAATGGGGGGAACAAGTAAAACGTGTAAAATTATAAAGGGTTCGGTTTTAAATCTTCAAGGGTGTAAAGGTGTAAAATATATGTAATAAATAATATCATATGATGATTTATCATATTTAATTTGTGATGTATATTTAATCTTGTTGAAATTACATATTTGTCTAATGATAGTCATAAATGAATTATATGTAATTTTTGTCTCTAAGTATTTTCGTTTAGATATATGATAATAAGGAATACATTTCTTAATAAAGTCTTCAATAGCATTATTAAATATTCCTTTTTTATATGAATTATTGTTAAGAACATAACATTTATCTGTTGTAATAGCAATGTCCTCTAATAATTTTATAAGTAAATCTTGAGGGACATGTTCTTTAAATATTTGTGATGACATATTATAATAAGTAAATATAAATTATATTTTTTGGTTCACTAAAGATTAAATAAATCTGTATGAAAAACTTTGAATACATTATTAGAAAATAATGCTAATTCAATTTCATCTTCGTGAATATTATGAAAAACGGTTATATATTTACAAATAATGGGAATAATATTATATTTTTGAGTTTCTGTTAGTATATTTGTAATTTTAATAAATAAAAAATAATTGTCAAGAATATCCATAACAGAATATCCATTATCATAAATATTATATAATAATTTAACTGCTGACGAAAGATTGTTTGTTTGTAATAGTAGTGTATATTTTTCAAATGTAAAAAAACTGATGTTAGTGCAAACGTTAGTTGCTAACTGTAAATCAATAGTTGTGTTTAATAGTTTAAATTTTTCCATATAATTTATTAAGATTTTAGCATTATTATTTGATACATTTAAAATAAATTCTCTGGCATCAACAGAA
>Ga0209770_10000656_pt1 | contig 18515 bp, 19 predicted proteins | sample LauGreSu1BDMLBDD_2_FD_187572 | JGI IMG/M metagenome (GOLD analysis project Ga0209770, IMG submission 187572) | Freshwater lake microbial communities from Lake Michigan, USA - Su13.BD.MLB.DD (SPAdes) (version 2) | ecosystem: Environmental > Aquatic > Freshwater > Lake | place: Lake Michigan, USA...
TTATCAATCGCACTTCGCGAGATCAATGAAGGCTTGCTCACGATTGAAAATCTAGAACCAACAGCTTAAGCACTAACTCTATGAGCGCCACTAACCGCGAGGTTATCCTCGGTATCGGTGGTGGAATTGCTGCATATAAATCTGCTGATCTTTTGCGCCGCCTTCAAGATAATGGCTTTGCGATAACTGTTGTTCCAACTCCCAACTCACTCAATTTTGTTGGCGCTGCCACGTGGCAGGCGCTTTCTGGCCGTCCTGTTACAACACAAGTGTGGGAAGACGTAGATCAAGTTCGTCATATTTCACTAGCCAAATTAGCTGACTTCTTCATTATCGCTCCAGCAACGGCTGATCTCATTGCGCGCTTAGCTATGGGCAGAGCTGATGATTTACTCACTAATCTGGTTCTGGCAAGTGAGGTTCCAAAATTAGTTGTACCTGCCATGCACCCATCAATGTGGCTCGATCCAGCCACAGTTGCAAATGTTTCAACGCTGCGGGCTCGTGGCTTTGTTGTGATGGAGCCAGAAGTTGGTCGTCTCACTGGTTCTGACTCTGGTCAAGGCCGCTTTCCTCAAACACAAAAGATTATTGATGAGTTCTTTGCGTTGATCGGAATAAAGCGAGATCTTGTTGGTAAGAAGGTGTTGATTACTGCTGGCGGAACGCGCGAGGCAATTGATCCAGTGCGATTCATTGGAAACAGATCATCGGGCAAACAGGGTGTGGCCATTGCAAAGGCCGCTGCTGCTCGCGGAGCAACTGTTCACCTTATTGCGGCAAATGTTGATATGCCTGATTGTGATGGCGTGATAACTACGCATGTTGAAAGTACGCAACAAATGCTCGCTGAGTTAGAGAAAAGCTTCCCTGACACAGATATCTTGGTGATGAGTGCAGCCGTTGCAGATGCCAGGCCGATGAAAAGTTCAAGTGAGAAGATAGATAAGAGTGATTTCACCTCTATAGATTTGCAAGTAAACCCTGATCTCTTGGCTACCTTGTCAGCCAAGAAGACAAAGCAAGTCATGGTTGGATTTGCTGCCCAAACAAGCGAACTCATTGCATCAGCGCAATCTAAACTCGTCTCCAAGGGTTTGGACCTGATTTATGTTAATGATGTCACTGGGGGAGCCATTTTTGGTCAGGATGAAACTGAAGGTACAATTGTGCTTCGAAGCGGGGATTTAGTCCCCATTGCTCGACAATCTAAAGACACGCTTGCCCATCATCTACTTGATTACGCCCTTGAGCAGTTAGGTTAGGACAATGTCACAACGTCTATTCACATCTGAATCAGTTACAGAAGGCCACCCAGACAAGATTGCCGATGCAATCTCTGATGCGGTATTGGACTCATTACTCTCACAAGACAAAAAGTCCCGTGTAGCAGTTGAAACACTCATCACTACTGGACAGGTCCACGTCGCTGGTGAAGTTACAACTGATGGTTACGCCGATGTTATGGGCATTGTTCGCGATACTGTTTTAAATATTGGCTATGACTCATCTGATAAGGGCTTTGATGGAAATAGCTGCGGTGTTTCAATCTCAATCGGCCAGCAGTCTCAAGACATCGCACAGGGTGTTGATGATGCTTATGAGCATCGCGTTGGCTCACAAGTTGATCCTCTAGACCTACAAGGCGCCGGAGATCAAGGCTTGATGTTTGGTTATGCCTGCGATGACACAAAAGAGTTAATGCCGCTTCCGATTTGGCTGGCTCATGCACTTGCGCAGCAGTTAACTAAGGTTCGCAAATCCGGATTACTTCCCTATCTTCGCCCTGATGGAAAGACTCAAGTCACTATTGAATATGACGGAGACCGCGCAGTTGCACTCAATACTGTCGTTATCTCAAGCCAGCACGCTGAAGAAGTAGATGTGGCTAAAAAGCTCACTCCTGAAATTATTGAGCATGTAATCGACCCAATTCTTGCAACGATAGATCTACCTCGCAAAGATTTGCGCACATTAATTAACCCAACAGGACGCTTTGTAATCGGTGGTCCAATGGGAGATGCCGGACTAACTGGGCGCAAAATTATCGTTGATACATACGGTGGAATGGCCCGTCACGGCGGAGGCGCATTTAGTGGAAAAGATCCATCAAAGGTAGATCGCTCTGCGGCTTATGCAATGCGTTGGGTTGCAAAAAACGTGGTTGCAGCTGGCTTAGCTCGTCGCTGTGAAGTACAGGTTGCATATGCAATTGGTAAGGCACAACCTGTGGGGGTCTTTGTTGAAACTTTCGGCACAGAAACAGTCCCGGTTGCAAAGATTCAAAGCGCGGTCACTACTGTCTTTGATCTTCGACCAGCAGCGATTATTCGCGATCTAGATCTGCTTCGTCCTATTTATTCACTCACTAGTGCCTATGGTCACTTTGGCCGTGAACTACCAGAGTTTGCTTGGGAACGCACTAATCGCGTTTCAGAGCTACAAAACGCAATTAAGTAATCACTGTGGCAACGCCACGGCTGTTTAGACTCAAGTCTCAACTCGCACCTGCGCCAGAGGGACCTGTCGCAACAGAATTGCCCTATGCACGCATCTATGTTGATACAGGCGTGTTTCATTTAGATACGCCTTATGACTACGAAGTCCCGGAGAAATTCTCGGAAGCAGTGAAAACTGGTGTGCGCGTTCAAGTTCCGTTTGGAAACCGTGAAGTAGAGGGCCTAGTCATCGAACGTGTCGTTGCACCTAGCGTTATCAGCGGGCTTAAATCAATTACGAAAGTTCTCTCTCATCATCTAGTTGCAACACCGAAATCCATGGAACTGATAGCTCAAACTGCCCAAAGGTGGGCCACAAATCCTTGGGATGTGATTAGGAGTGCAATCCCACCTAGAGTTGCAGCAGTTGATAAAGTGTTTGCACCAACAGCATTAAAGAGTGCTAGATCTAGCAACCAATCTGATGCTTGTTTTCGAGCTTTCGAGCCACATATCTCAGCACATGCGCAAGTCGCATCCATAGCACTTGATTCGATTCGCAAGGGATCGGTCTTAATTGTTGCGCCGGATGAGCGTGACATCATTGCCATCTGCTCCCGTCTGCAAGCTTCATCTGCGCCCGTTGCACGTATTGATAGTGGACTTTCACGCAACGAGAGATATGCGAATTTCTTGCAATCAATGCAGGAACAAAATCAGATCATTATTGGGTCAAGGAGCGCTGTGTTCGCTCCGTTACCGCCAGGATCTACCATCATAGTTTTTAAGGAATCTTCACCGGATCTATATGAGGTTCGCTCACCTGCCTGGAATGCGCGTGATGTTGCCATGATGCGAAAGTCAATAGATTCTGCGCGAGTGATTCTGTGTGGATTTGTCCCATCACTAGATGTTGCCGCACTCATAGATACGAAGAGAATTTCCTACTTTAATTCAAATGCAAAGGTCTCGGTTAAGGCTTTCACACCAGTTGATTCTTCTCTCCTGCCTGGGCGAATCTTTTCAGATATTCGCTCGAACATCTCACAAGGTCCAGTTCTATTCTTGTTACCTCGCAAGGGCTATGCAAATGGGATTCTTTGTGCGCATTGCAAAAATGTTGCCCTATGCGCCTGTGGTGGTCGGCTTCATCTCACTAGCAGGAACGCTGACCCAGCTTGTCGAATCTGTGGAACCCTCACCAAAGAATGGAAATGCAGTTTCTGTGCGCGAGATAAGAAGTTCGTTGTCTCTCGAGGAATTGAGAGAGCGCAGGAAGAGATTGCACGCGCCTTTCCCAATACCGCCATAGTTTTATCCTTTGGCGATGTTATTAAGGACCACGTTGAGAGCAAACCATCCATAGTTCTGGCAACTCCTGGTGCGATACCGCAAGTAAAGGGTGGATACAACGCAGTTGTAGTTTTGGAAGGTCTTTCCTATTTTAGCCACGACGATTTACGAGCAAATGAGCGAGCAAATGAACTCTTCTTTGAAGTAGCAGGATCAGTAAAGAAAGGGGGAGTAGTTCTTCTTGCAATTGAAGATTCTCACCCGATAGTTTCAAGCCTGATTCGTTGGAATCCATCTGCAATTTTGAAACGAGAATTAGCCCAGCGAGCTGAGATTTCTTTTCCACCATCTGTTAATAGTGCTGTGATGATTCTTCCAACAGCGCAAGCAAGCCCACTCGTTAGTGGAATAAACAAAGCAATTTCGGATGCGCGTTTGGCCAGTGATACTCGTGTATTAGGTCCAACCAAGATTGATAGCCAATCAAGCAAGATCGTGGTTCTTTCTTCATCGGACTCTAGGACTGCTCTGACAGCATTTCTACATGAGTTAATGCGACGCAGAAGTATCGCTAAGAAGAGTGATTCCAGCCTTCGAATAGATCCGTATTCACTTTAGTTTTTTTGATAGACTTCACCCATGTCGATTCAAGAGATTCGTTTATTCGGTGATCCGGTGTTGTTAACTCCGGCATCACCTGTGGTCGACTTTGATAAAGAGCTGCGAAAGCTGGTTGCAGATCTGACTGACACAATGCTTGAAGCTCCTGGTGCAGGCCTTGCTGCCCCGCAAATTGGTGTTCCGTTGAGAGTCTTTACGTGGCATGTTGACGACGTTTTAGGTCATTTGATCAATCCAACGCTAACTCTTGGCGATGAAATCCAAGATGGAGAAGAGGGTTGCCTGTCATTTCCTGAGCTTCGTTATGACGCTAAGAGAGCTATGAACGCAGTTGCCAGAGGCTTTAATATGTTTGGAGAACCAGTTGTCATCGAGGGGACTGAATTTCTAGCACGAGCGCTGCAGCATGAAACCGATCATCTCGATGGAATTCTCTTCATTGATCGCTTATCACCGGAGGATCGCAAGCTAGCCATGCGAGAGATTCGCGAATCCGAATGGTTCAATGCGCAGAGCGAATCTGGAAACACACCAACTATTAAGACATCACCGCATTCTGTTTTCGGACGGAACACTTAATGCGTCTAGCGGTAGCCGCTACGCCCGAAGTTGCTCTGCCAACTCTTCATTGGTTACAAACAAGCGAGCATGATTTAGTAAGAGTAATTAGCCAACCTGATAAGCCCTCAGGACGTGGACAGGGATTGCATGCATCTCCAGTTAGTCAATGGGCTATAGCCAACTCAATCGATTTGGTGAGACCAACAAATGTTGAAGAAATTGATGCGGCGATTGCCGATGTAGATTTACTAATCACTATCGGTTACGGACGAATCCTGCCTTCTGCGACCATATCCATACCAAAGTTTGGTTGCATCAATCTACATTTCTCACTTTTGCCCAAGTATCGAGGAGCAGCGCCAGTTCAAAGAGCTATTGAAGCTGGTGAAACACAAAGTGGAGTTACTGTATTTGCACTTGATCCTGGAATGGATACCGGCCCTATCTACACGTCAATCACAACACCCATCGAGCCCGCAATGCGCAGCTTTGAATTGTTGGACAAGCTCTCACATGTTGGAGTTGATGCACTCAAACAAGCTTTGGCTGAAATTGAAAAAGGTACTACACCTACTCCACAAACTGGTGAGTCGAGCCTTGCTGCAAAGATAACTCGTGATGAAGCTCAGTTAAATTGGAGTTCACCGGCGCATTCTTTGTTCAATAAAATTCGGGCTTTTTATCCACAACCTCAAGCATGGACAGTGTTTCGTGGGCAGCCACTCAAGATTTCTTCGGCAAGAGTGTCAGATATAGTGCCAGATTTGCAGCCGGGCGAGCTGCGAATTGTTGGGAGCGATTGTGTTATTGGAACTCTTGATAAAGCGATTGTTTTGGAGAGTGTAACTCCGGCAGGTAAGAAAGAGATGTCAGCGTTAGATTGGTCGCGCGGAGCTCGCTTTGAGGACGCAGAACGCTGTGGTTGAGGCTAGACGCAACACATTCAAGGCTCCTAAGCCAGATGCAGTTCGTCTGTTGGCATTTGATCTCATCACCGAGGTTAATCGCAATGAGGGTTATTCAAATCTCTTGCTTCCGGCAGCTCTTAACGCTTCATCATTGGAAGATCGAGATCGCAACCTAGTTACCGAACTTGTGTATGGAACATTGCGCATGCAAGGTAAGCACGACTGGATACTGGCCCAGATATCAGATCGACCTTGGACTGAAGTAGATTCAGGGATTGTGGATGTTGCACGCATGGGTGTTCATCAGATTCATGAGCTTCGTATTCCAGATCACGCTGCAGTCTCTGCAACAGTTGAAGTAGCACGCAAGCGTCTTGGGGAGTCAAAAGCCAGTTTTGTTAATGCACTCCTTCGCTCGGTGACTCGAAAGAGTTATGAAGAATGGTTTGCACCTCTTGAGCAGATCACTGACACAGTGGAACGTTTATCTATCCAGTACTCACATCCACACTGGATCATTTCTGCATACTTTGATTTATTGAAAGATTGGCAGGCAGTTGAGGCAGAGCTAGCAACAAATAATGTCCCTGCACTTCCAACGTTAGTTTCCTGGCCTGGCTATTCGACTCAAGAAGAGTTAGTGGCACTTGGGGCAGAACCTACGATTTACTCCCAGCTCGGCGCTCGTCTCAAGGGTAATCCAGGAAATCTAGATTTGATCAAGCATCGCTTGGCTGGAGTGCAGGATGAAGGTTCGCAATTAGTTGCCACTACTTTTGCCGCAGCAGCTACTGGTAAGTCGTGGCTTGATTTGTGTGCTGGACCTGGAGGAAAAGCGGCACTTCTTTCGAGTATTGCTAAAGAGCGAGGAATCGAGTTCACTGCAAATGAAGTTTCAGAGCCTCGCGCAGAACTAGTGAGGAAAGTTGTGCATGGTGCAACTGTTTGGTGTGGTGATGGCCGCGAGATCGCTACTCACGATCAGAAATTTGATGCGGTGATTATTGATGCTCCCTGCACGGGTTTGGGAGCCTTGCGCCGTCGCCCTGAAGTCAGATGGCGAAGAACTCTGAGTGATCTTCGTGAACTCACCTCGTTGCAGAGAGAACTGATAGATGCAGCTGTAGCTGTTTTAAATCCTGGGGCGATCTTGGGCTATGCAACATGTTCACCTCACTTGGCCGAAACAACTGTGCAGGTTTTAGATATTTTGAAGAAGTATCCAGAGTTAGAGCAGTTAGATATCGGTGAGTTTCTACCAGCTAACTTGCAGGATGCCGTTCGTGGCAAATCAATGTCTCTCTGGACCCATAAGCACGGCACGGATGCGATGTTTCTAGCTTTGCTACGAAAGAAGTAGCACCATGGCAGTTAGGCTAGAGATATGACTCGTGAGATTCGGATTACGCCAAGCATTCTCAACGCTGATTTTGATCATCTAGACCGAGAGATCGCAAAGATCGCAGATGTCTCAGATCTTATACATCTAGATGTGATGGACAATATTTTCGTACCTAACTTCACTTTTGATTTTGAAAACGCCAGCGCAATCATAAAAGGTTGTCCTATTGGGGTCGATGCCCACCTTATGGTTTCTAATGTTGACGAAATCGGCCCTCGTTATGCCCAAATAGGTTGTGCAAGTGTGACTATTCATGCTGAAGCCAGTGAGAATATTGCTCAGACTCTGAGTGCTATCCGAAGTGAAGGAGCTCGCTCTGGTCTAGCAATTAAGCCAAATACTGCGATAGATGAGTACGAACAATTCAGCGATCTTGTAGATATGTTTCTAATAATGACCGTTGAACCCGGTTTTGGTGGTCAGAAGTTTATGAGTCAAATGATGGAGAAAGTCCGAGCAGTTCGCCGAGTCATTGGTGATCGCCCAATATGGCTGCAAGTCGATGGTGGAATATCGCTTGAAACTATCGAAATTGCAGTCGAGGCTGGAGCTGACACCTTTGTCGCAGGAAGCGCGGTCTTTAATTCAAATGACCCAGCACACATGGTCAATGCCTTACGTTCACTTGCGCAGAAGGCTATTTCGTAAGCACTATTAGTAGGAGAAAAATTGGCAACGCTGGCACAAGGCTCTCTAGTAAACTAAGGCCATGAAAACCTTTGAAACTTTATGGGCTGAGTTAAGTGAGAAAGCCCTGCAACGCCCTGATGGTTCAGGAACTGTTGCAGCATTAGATGCTGGAGTTCACGCAATAGGTAAGAAGATTTTGGAAGAAGCAGGGGAAGTGTGGTTGGCTGCTGAGCATGAGAGCGATCAAGCCTTAGCCGAAGAGATTAGTCAGCTGATTTATCACGTGCAAACTTTGATGTTAGCGCGTGGCCTGACTCTTGATGATGTCTATACCTACCTTTAAGCGAATCGAGTTCACACATGTTGCGCATCGCCGTCCCTAATAAAGGCTCACTTGCCGAAGAATCTATTGCGATTCTAAAAGAGGCTGGATATCGCCAGCGCACTGATAGTCGCGATTTAGTTCTTATTGATAGCGATAACAGCGTTGAGTTTTACTACCTTCGTCCCCGTGATATTGCAATCTACGTCGGCTCAGGAGAGTTAGAAGCTGGTATCACCGGTCGTGATCTCTTGATTGATTCAGCGGCAAGTGCCGAGGAACGTCTCTCGCTTAATTTCGGTGCATCGACATTTAGGTTCGCAGGCCCAGCAGATCGCGAATGGAAGATCTCCGATATTGCAGGCAAACGCGTTGCAACGGCATATCCAGGTCTGGTCAATCACCACTTGGCCCAGTTAAATATCAAAGCAGATGTCGTGAGATTAGATGGCGCAGTTGAAAGCAGTGTTCGCTTAGGCGTTGCAGATTTGATTGCAGATGTGGTGAGCACGGGTAACACCCTGCGTCAGGCGGGGTTAAAGATATTTGGTGATGCCATCCTTACGAGTGAGGCTGTTGTTATCTCCAGAAAAGATACCGCTATCCCAGCAGAGTTAGAGATTTTGATTCGACGTCTGCAAGGTGTTGTCACTGCACGGATGTATGTGCTTTTGGACTATGACATTCCGAAAACTTTAGTTGATAAAGCTTGCGCTATTACCCCTGGCTTAGAGTCGCCAACCATTTCTCCACTACAAAATGCTGATTGGGTTGCAGTTCGTGCCATGGTTAAGCGCAAGGAAACTAATGACGTCATGGATGAACTCTGGGCACTTGGCGCTCGTGGAATCCTAGTCACTGACATCCACGCTTGTCGTCTATAAAAGCTTATTGAAGAGTTATCTCTGCGCCAATGCTTGTTGCAATCGGGGAGAGAGCTTGGTTGAGAGCCTCTTTCTTAGCACCAGAGATTACAAACTCAATTGTCGTTACAGGAATTGAAGCTAGACGAGTAACACTTTCAATATTGGCACCGTTCTGCTGAATCACCTCTGCAAGCTCTTGAATGGCTTTGGGAAGAATCTTCACGGAGGAAAGTGAAACACGCACAAGGTCTGATTTGATATTCAACGTTGATTTATCTGCATATGAGAAGAGAGAGGCTATGTCCACATCCAAACTCGCTGCGCAGGCTTCTAAATCAGCAGCTATAGCATCTTCATGAGCCGGATTAAGGGTGATCAATACTGTGAGAATGAGTCGCTCTTTGATAACCACTTGTTCGATATCCACAATAGTTATGGAAAAGGGTGAAAGGACCTCAAAGAGGGATGCGGTAATACCAGGCTTGTCTACGCCACTTAGAAGGATGAGACCGGTGTATTGCTCTGTATCTGCGCTAGTACTCATAATGAGGCCAAGATTATCTTAAAATCACATCGCGTAATCGCCATTAATTGGTCCATTGATGCTCTCTAACCAGTATCTTCTTGCTCTATGACCACTTCACCGGTTCTTGAATTAAGCGATGTTTCAGTACGTCGTGGTGAAAAGCTCATTTTGGGACCTTTGAATTTCCAAATCACGCAGGGGGAGCGTTGGGTCATATTGGGACCTAATGGTGCTGGTAAATCAACTTTATTGCAGATTCTTGCTACCAAGATTTTCCCAACACACGGAACCGTAAGCGTTTTGGGAAAGCAAATGGGTCGTGTGGATCTTTTTGAATTGCGCACTCGTATAGGAATCTGCGGAGCACCTATTGCCGAAGATATTCCAGGTGATGAGAAGGTAAAAGATGTTGTCCTAACCGCTGCCTATGCAATCTTAGGTCGCTGGAATGAAGATTACGATCTATGGGATGAATCTAGAGCTATAGCTTTGCTAACAACATTTGGTGTCCGTGAGTTGGGCGATCGTCTATATGGATCACTCAGTGAAGGTGAAAAAAAGCGGACTCAAATTGCCAGGGCTCTGATGGCCGATCCTGAACTTCTACTTCTAGATGAACCGGCTGGGGGGTTAGATGTTGGAGGGCGAGAAGATTTGCTTCGGCGCTTTGCCAATTTTGCAGCAGACCCAACTGCGCCAGCAACCATATTGGTTACTCATCATATTGAAGAGATTCCTATGGGAACCACACATGCTTTGCTGCTCAAGGATGGTCAGATAGCCGTCTCTGGTCCAGTGGAGGCGGTAATCACCTCAGAACATATCTCTGCAATCTTTAACGAAAAAATCTCAGTAACTCAAGACGCGGGGCGATTCTTCGCCCGTTCATATCAATAAATTATGGGGATTTTTGACCAGCTTCATCCAGAGTGGCAAAAGCGTTTAGCCGATTTCAAACCATTAGTAGCGAGAATAGATTCACTTATTGATAAAAGCGATATTACCCCGGCCTATGAAAACATCTTTGCCGCCTATGAACTTCCACCGAATGAAGTTAAGGTCGCGATATTTGGACAAGATCCATACCCCACACCTGGCTATGCGCACGGTTTAGCTTTTTCAGTCTCAGCACACACGCAACCTCTTCCTGCGTCATTGAGAAATATGTTTAGAGAGCTTGAGAATGATTGCGGAGTGAAGCCAGCTGCGAATGGTGATCTCCATCGCTGGGCTGAACAGGGTGTTTTGTTACTTAATCAGATACTTACGACCCGTCCGACTCAATCTCTTGCCCATGAGAATTATGGTTGGCAAGAGTTCACGGAGGCCACGGCTAAAATTGTTGGTGAATCTGGAGCTATCGGAATATTTTGGGGATTAAAGGCGCAGCAGTTTGCCAAATACTTTGATCCCAAACTCTCAATTTCTTCAGCGCATCCAAGTCCGTTATCGGCATACAGAGGATTCTTTGGGTCAGCTCCTTTTTCAAAGACCAACGAACTACTTCGTCAGAGTGGTAAGAAAGAAATTGTTTGGTAGAAAAACTAAAGCCCCGCAGATTTTTCTACGGGGCCTTAGTGGCAAACTTACTGCTGGTTTAGCCGATCCAAGCGTTAATTGGTGAGGATAGGAAATAAACCATGAATAATCCTGAAACAAGAAGTAGCAACGGATGAAGTTCCTTGCCACGTCCTTGAACTACTCGGATTACTACGTGAGTAACAAATCCTGCACCGATACCTACAGAGATGTTGTAAGTAAATGGCATCAAGATAATTGTTAGGAACGCCGGGATTCCAATTCCTAGATCATCCCATTCGATGTTCTTAATCTGAGACATCATGAGGAAACCGACGATTATCAGAGCAGGAGTTGCAGCCTCATAAGGAATGATTGCAACAAGTGGTGCTAAGAAGGTTGTAAGTAGGAATGCAATACCAGTCACGATTGAAGCAAGACCAGTACGAGCACCTTCACCCACACCAGCTGCAGATTCAATATAGCTAGTATTTGAGGAAATACCGGCTGCTCCACCTGCTGCAGCTGCTACTGAGTCAACCAAAAGAATCTTCTGGATGTTATCAACGTTGCCATCTTTGTCGGCAAGACCAGCTTCATGTCCGATTGCTGTGACTGTTCCAACCGTGTCGAAGAAGTCAGAGAGCAATAGAGTGAACAGAAGCAGGATTGCAGCGATCAATGAAACATTGTCAACGCTGAAGGCACCTAATAAATCAAATTGCCCAGTGAAATCAAACTCTGGTACTGCAACAATCTCCTTAGGTACTGCTGGAATATTGAGTCCCCAGCCGCCGTCAACGATAGTTGGTGGATTTCCTGCAGTGAACCCTGGAGCGATGTTGTACATCTTCTGAAGAACAATGGCCAAGATGGTTGCGCCAGAGATTCCGATAAGAATTGCGCCCTTAACCTTGCGAACCATAAGTCCAATGATTAGAAGTGTTCCGAAAACGAAAACAACTGTAGGCCAACCAACAAGGTTGCCATTAACTCCAAGACCAACTGGAACCGGTCCGCTGGCTGTACGGCGAACGAAGCCTGCATCTACGAGACCAATAAGTGCGATGAAGAGGCCGATACCAACTGAGATAGCAATCTTGATCTGTGGTGGAACCGCCTTGAATACTGCAACACGGAATCCGGTTAGTACTAGTACCAAGATGATCAAGCCTTCAAGAACAACAAGACCCATTGCTGCAGCCCATGTCATCCTTGATGCGATACCAACAGCTACGAAAGTGTTAAGACCTAAACCTGTAGCAAGTGCTAATGGATAGTTAGCAATCGAACCCATAAGAATTGTTAGCACACCAGCAACTAGTGCTGTTGTGGCTGCAACCATGGCGGGAGCTGGAGCAGCACCTCCAAAGAGGAACTGTCCGTTTGCATCCGGTGAGTAGGCCAAGATGATTGGGTTGAGAGCCACGATGTATGCCATCGTGAAGAAAGTTACGAGTCCGCCTCGAACCTCCTGGGCTACAGATGAGCCGCGTTCTGAGATTTTAAAATAGGAATCCAGCATTAGTAACGCCTTTCTAATTTTGTTAACGGGGGTGTTTGCGACCCCGTGCGAAGTAAACGGCCAACGCACGCCGAGGGAATACTTTGAGGGTAGTAGTTACTTGCTCGTAAGTCGGGAAACAACACCCAGGGCAACGGCAATTGATTGCCCGATTAAGCCTGCAAAGAGGAGTGTTCCGAGCCCAACGGTGCCGCCGAGCAGCCATCCAAGGGCAAAGACCGTACTTTCAATGGCCAATCGCACACGACCCACTCGGATCCCAGTCTTGAAGTGGATTCCAGTCATAAGGCCATCTCGTGGACCAGGGCCTAGGCCGCATGTGATGTAGATGGCCGAAGCTGCTCCAACCATTGCAATTCCTAGCAATGTGTAGAGAATTCCAATGAAGTAATTTTCCTGGAGTGGAATATATGTAACGCCAATTTCGATTGCCAGGGCAATGATGACTATGTTGGAGATTGTTCCAAAGCCTGGTCTTTCTCTAAGAGGGATCCAAGCCAGCAGAACAAGTGTACTAATTCCAAAAGTCGACCAGCCCATAGTGATATCTAAATTCTTGGAAATTCCCTGAGCTAACACCGACCAAGGACCATTTCCGATATTGCTTTGAATAACGAATGCATCACCAAGACCGAAGATGAAAAGACCAACCCAGAGGATTAATACACGACTAACGCCTAGATCCCATTTTGACTGCGCAGTCCATGGAGTAATAGGAACAGTGCGGTGAGGGCGAAGAAACTCCATGAATGCATTTGATGACATTGGGGGAGTCTAGTACAACCAGTTGCGGCGCATCAGGCTATTCTTCAACAATGTTTCCAGGAATCGGCACGCTCATCAATGTTGTCGCAATCATAGGTGGAGCAGGTCTTGGAATATTTGTAGGACATCGACTTAATATCAAAACAAGAACCCTCCTCACCGATGTCCTAGGTCTTGCAACACTTCTAGGTGCAGCTTCAGCGCTCATTCCACTGTGGTCTGCGCGCTATGTCGAATCACTTCCAACAGGTTGGCCATTGCTCGTTGTTCTGGGTTCACTCATCTTTGGTGGGTTAATAGGTTCTGCACTTGGTTTAGAGGATCGATTAGATCATTTAGGGGAGAACTTGCGCAGGAAGTTCAAAGCCTCCAAAGAGAGTCCTTTCGTTGAGGGCTTTGTTACTGCATCTCTTCTCTTCGCAATTGGTCCACTGGCTATTCTTGGAAGCATTAGTGATGGAATGTCTAACGGGATTGATCAACTCTTGCTCAAAAGCACACTCGACTTCTTTGCTGCGATGGCCTTTGCATCATCTCTTGGTTGGGGAGTAGCGGTGGCGGCAATCCCTGTTGCTTTGTATCAGGGATTTTGGACAGTTATCGGTTTGGCTCTTGGGGAAATCCTTTCGGGATACCAAGTTGATGCAATGACAATTGTTGGCGGCGTGTTGCTCATAGGTATTGGTCTGCGACTTCTCAACATCAAGCAAGTAGCAGTCGGTAACCTGTTACCGGCGCTGGCCATAGCACCGCTGCTAGCAATGCTGGTGCATTCTTTTATTTAGAAAGTTGATGCGTCAATAACAAAGCGGTATTTCACATCGCTAGCAATCGTGCGCTCATACGCTTTATCTGCATAAGAGGCGTCAATAACTTCGATATCACTGAGAATTGAATGCTTTCCGCAAAAATCCAGCATCTCTTGCATCTCTGGAATGCCACCTATCATTGAGCCAGCAATTCGCCTGCGGCCGTTGAGCAAGGAGCCGGCACTAACCTCGTAGGGCTTTCCTGGCAGCCCAATGACAACCAGAGTTGCATCGAGTTTTAGAAGATCTAGGTACTCATTAATATCTAAAAAGGCACTTACGGTGTTGAGAACTAGATCAAAAGATTTATAGAGGGGCTTGAGTGCTCCGGGGGCACTTGTGTCGATGAAGTGCTTTGCACCCATCGCTAACGCATCAGCCTTCTTTGAAGGTGAATGCGAGAGAACAGTAACTTCAGCACCCATCGCAACAGCGAATTTAACGCCCATGTGTCCAAGACCGCCCAGACCCATAACAGCTACTTTGCTGCCTGCACCGGTGTTCCATTTGCGCAGTGGGGAATACAAAGTGATTCCAGCACAAAGCAATGGGGCGACACCGTCGAGAGAAAGATTGCTTGGAATATGAACTGCATAATCCTCATTTATAACAAAGAGATTTGAATACCCACCCAGTGCAACTGTCTTACCGTCACGCTCCATAGTGTTATAAGTTCCAGTCATTCCTTCTTCGCAATACTGTTGCAGTCCTGCTAAACAACTTGCACACTTGCGGCAAGAATCGATGAAAACACCAACTCCAATTGGATCTCCAACTTTAAACTTGGTTACTGCGCTACCAATGGCACTTACTGTTCCTGCAATTTCATGGCCGGGGACCATCGGAAATATTGCAGGGCCCCATTCTTCCCGGACCTGGTGGATATCTGAGTGGCAAATGCCTGCATAGGCGATGTCTAGAGCTACATCATGGGCACCCAACTCACGGCGCTCAAACTCATATGGTGTGAGAGCTGCTTTAGGTGTTAGCGCTGCTAGTCCGCGTGCTTTCATGATTACTCCTTGAAGGAATTATTGATTAAAAGGTAGAGGCTGCGAAGATACATGACCTGCGCGAGATGCGCGCGCTGTAACTTGTCGCATGTGGTGCCGGCGACATAAAACTTCATACCCAACTTCACTACCTGGTGAAACATCTCCAACTACAACTTGCTCGCCTTCGACAACCATTACGCCGCCAACAGTTCGAGCATTGTGGGTTGCTCGCGAGCCACACCAACACAACGCCTCAACCTGCAATGTATTAACGCGATCTGCAAGCTCAACCAAACGTGCAGATCCAGGAAAGAGCATGGTGCGAAAATCGCTCAAGATTCCAAAAGCATAAACATCTATGCCAAGACCATCGACAATGCGTGCAAGTTGCTCGATTTGAACTGGTTCATAAAATTGTGCCTCATCACAGATGATGTAATCAATACGATCTCCTGCAGATAGTGCATCAACAACAAATTTGTGGATATCTAAGGCAGGTATTACTTCAATTGCGGGAGAAGAAAGACCCAAACGTGAGGAGATAATGCCGCTGCCTGCGCGATCCTTATTAGTGAAAATCAGGCCAGTTCGACCGCGACTCTGATGATTGTGGGCAGTCTGTAATGCAAGGGTGGATTTTCCACTGTCCATTGTTCCGCAGTAATAGGTCAGCTCAGCCATGGAATGCATCTTGCCACAGAGTTAGGCAAAGAGCCCCTTTGCAATCAGGGCTGCTTCAAGTTTAGGTAAAAGTTTTAATGCCATATCGACCGAAATGTGAGATGCATCGCGATAAGCGACGGTGCCTTCAACTATTGCGGGGCAGTATGACGAACACAACCATGGGTTCGGATTGATGACATCAAAACCTGGGATGACAGAGACCTTGGATCGCTCCGTTGAGTCGCAGACTTTGGAATCGCGCGAAGCTAAGCAGTTGGGTATATCTCGAAGTGGTCGGGGAGTGTCACTGATGTAGATCAGGTTATTAGTCGAACCCCTTAAGCCCTTGAGTAGTTTTCTCTGTCCATCGTTCCACCACTGCGCCCGAGAAATTGAACTGTTAGCAGGTGTGAAGTATTGGAAGCTACTTGTGATGACTGCTAAAGGCTGTATCTCTGCGATTCTTTTGATGGAGTTCTCACGCCACTTTGTGCAATGAACCATTTTGAATGCGCCTTGATCTGGGCGCTTGGCATCAACTGCAGGGCAAGCAGACTTGGTGAGAGAGACCAGTTTAAAACCACGTTCTTTGGCCATTTTTTCCAATACTGGAAACCATTGAGCTGCGTGTGAATCCCCATAGAGCACGATCGTGTTTGAAGATTCTTTGTCACCGTATGTGCAATATCCCGACTTTGTTTCACCGTAGTTCACATGACAGCCATCTCCATATACATCTGGTTTCTCCATCACTTGAACTAAATCAAATTGGTAGGAAACCTCACCCTTGGTAGTAATGATGGATGAGGAAGTAAATGAAATAAGCACACCAGCCACAAGTGATGCAGCTGTTGTAATTGCAGCCCCTTTGTAGATCGTCCTTGGAGCAAAGTTCTTATGACGTAGAGGCTCTTCTATATATTTGCTGGTGTAGTGAGCCAGGACGATAGTTAAAAGAATGCATAAGAATCGTTCATAGAAGCGCAATGGCCGTCCCATAGCGCTGCTAGGAAGTACTAACGCAGGCCAATGCCAGAGATAGAGCGGATAGGAGATTGCGCCTAACCATTGGCTCAACCTGGAATTAGCTAAATCGTTGAAAAGTGGAGGCCAATATTTGATTGAAGCCATAAGAAAAACAGTTGCCAGAACTGGCACCAAAGCGTTCTTGCCAGGAAAAGCCGTGTTCTCATTGAAGTTGAATGAAGAGAGTGCAATTCCAAAAAATCCAAGCCACGGAAGGATGCGAATCTTCTTCTTCGTTTCCGGTAAGAAGAGAAGTAGCGCTCCGAAACCCAACTCCCAAGCACGAGTTGGTAATGAGTAAAACGCCCAGATTGGTGCAACCTGAGTGAGATAAATGGAAAAGAGGAGTGAGAGCAGAGTTGTGATTGCAATTCCAGCAAGGACTATTTTCTTTCCATAACGGGCAAGAAAGAGGATGAAAAGTGGCCAAACAATATAAAACTGTTCTTCAACTGCCAGAGACCAATAATGGATAAACGGTGAAGGTGTGGCATTGAGATTCTGATAGTCATTTTGCCACCAGGCGAAAAGATAGTTGGAGATATATGCAGCCGCAGCAAAGAGATCTCTACCGAGTGCATCACGAGTGATAGGAGGAAAGAGAATCCAGGCAAAAATCGCTGTTACGAACAGAACGAAAACCGAGGTTGGGAGAAGACGCTTAATGCGGCGCTGGTAGAAACTCCTAAGATCTAATGTGCCCGTCTTTTCTATCTCTCGAAGTATCAAACCTGTGATGAGGTAGCCAGAAATAACATAAAAGATATCTACGCCGATGAATCCACCTGGAACAAGACGTGCATGAAAAACAGTTACCAATATTGCTGCAACGGCGCGCAGGCCTTGAATCTGGGTGATGCGCACAGTTATGAAACTACCAGTGAGTGAACTGGAATCTGTGGATACTTCGCTGCTAGTCGAGCTCGACCTTCAAGGGCTTGGATTTCTAGTAGAGCTAGAATTTGATAAACGCTTCCGCCGGCTCGATTAACAAGTTGAATGGCTGCATCGAGTGTTCCACCAGTAGCCAAGACATCATCAATGAGTAGAACTTGGCCAGCAAATGGAATTGCATCAACATGAATTTCCAATATATCCGTACCATATTCAAGACCATAGCTCTGTGAGAAAACAGCGTGTGGAAGTTTTCCTGCTTTTCTAATTGGCACGAATCCAGTTTTCATTGAGTTGGCTAATGCAGAGGCGAAGATGAATCCGCGAGCTTCAATGCCTGCAATAGATGTTGAAGCTCTAGCAAATTGGGCGAAGTGATCTGTTACTGCCGTGAAGGCTTCTCCGTTACCCAGAAGTGGGGTGATGTCTTGGAAGAGAATTCCTGGCTTTGGATAATCAGGGATTGCTCTGATGAGTGAGACAGCCTCATCAATGTTCATGTGCTCATCCTAACGAATGTGTCCGAGAGGGGACTTGAACCCCTAATCCCTTACGGGAACTAACACCTCAAGCTAGCGCGTCTGCCAATTCCGCCACCCGGACTAAGTGCTGGGAAAGGATAGCAATTGGGTGAGAGAATGGCGAAATGACTACAACATCACGCACCGAACTTGAAAATGAAGCCATCCGCATTTGCCAGGAACTGATCAGGATTCCCTCAGTCAATTATGGAGATGGAAAAGGTGATGAAAA
>Ga0209770_10000658_pt1 | contig 18481 bp, 22 predicted proteins | sample LauGreSu1BDMLBDD_2_FD_187572 | JGI IMG/M metagenome (GOLD analysis project Ga0209770, IMG submission 187572) | Freshwater lake microbial communities from Lake Michigan, USA - Su13.BD.MLB.DD (SPAdes) (version 2) | ecosystem: Environmental > Aquatic > Freshwater > Lake | place: Lake Michigan, USA...
GCTGTTTCTTCATGTAACTTTTCATTCTCTTTAGATAAATAGTAGATTTGGTGTCTATTATTTTCTGTAATCTCTTCTTTTATATTATTTATTTTATCTTCTAATATTTTTATTTTACTTTCATAATATTAATTTATATTTATATTATATTTTATAATATATAAGTATAAAAATATGAGTACCTTTGAAGATTGGTTAGATAACTATAAAGATAGAAAACCAAAAAAATCTATTGCAAAACCAAAAATATGGAATTTCATCTATCCTTTGATTATTTTAATTTCTTTTATTATTTTAATAGTTGACCTTGATGATAAAAATTTATGGAGATTATCGATGATTAAATATGGAGTATTAATTACAGGTATTATACTAAGTTCTTTTAATATTTTATATTTATTAAAGAAATCATTTAGTTAAATCATTTAGAAGTATCATGTAAATAACATATGATCAGCAGTTATATTTTGATAACTGATCTCTTCTATCAATTCTGTCGAATCTATACATGGAAAACTTACATCTAAACATTCTGCATAACAATTAATTTTTAACTTATCATTTATTTCATTGAATCCATAAACACGTTTTGATTCCATTGCACATTTAATTCTAGCTAAATAAAATTTAGTTAACTTTTGGTTATTATTTTTAAATTCCACATATGACATTGTGTTATATAATTGATTGCGGTCAAAATCATAATTTTTTTTTTGTAGTAATGTATCATCATTTTCATCATCTACAATTGCATAAGATTTTGATATTCTATTTATAAAGTAAAAGTCTTTATCCCTATATTTAAAATAAGAATTAGTAATAGCAGTAATATATCGATTAATTAACTCTTTAATGTTATATTCACTTAATACTTCATTCATATACTTAGGCAATTTTAACATTATATCTCCAATTGCATTATTAATTTCAGTATCATTAAATACTTGTATAAATTCTTCATCATCACGATAGAATGATCTTAATTCCTCTTTATTTATATTGATACTTGTATCATTATCACCGCCTTTTATAAAGTCATTAAATAGATAAGTTTTTTCTTCGTCTGACATATATCTATAAATATTAGGATTATTTTCTATAAGATGTTTACCAATTGCAGCTCCGCCTTTAAATACTAAATAACATGAATCCAATATTTTTTTATGTAGATCTGTATAACCATTATTAGGATTATCTTTATCAGTAATTAACTTATAAAACATTATAATCGCAACATATGTAAAAATATTATATACATCACCATTTTCATTTAAAATATTTTTACAATGATTGTCAAATTCTTGTTTCTCGGGTGGTAAAAAGAATGCTTCTTTATGTATTTTCTCCAATGAAAGTGTCCCTTCATTATCTAAATCCTTCTCATTTTCCACTTCTAATGCATAAAGCGATGGTTCTTCGGTTCTCTCTAAAGATGTATAAAATACGGTCATGCTACTCCATAATTTATCCATTACACTTGATTGTGGTGGGATATGTGGTTTTGAAGTGATTATATCTTGTATTTTTTGCTTCGCATATGCAGTAATATTACATTGAATGTTTTCTCCGCGAGTGCATATTTGATGTAAAAATTCCATACGTCTATATCGCTTTTCTCTTTTTTGTGTACTATTTTCTATACATTGAATAAGATCTAATAATACAGTATTTATGCTATATGTAACAAATCTAGGTTTAGAATTTGGGATTCGAGCAAGAGATTGTAAATAGTCTCTTGCATTATTTTTTAATCTATTTAATCTATTTAAATTTTCTTCCATTATTTTTTATATTAGTAATATTATTTATAATATTACTAATATAAAAATTATTAATTTTTATAAATAAAAAATTATAAAATACATTTTTATATGATTATATAATACCGACTGAAAATACAATGATTATATAATACCGACTAAAAATACAATGATTATAAATATATTAAACTAGTTATTGATTGTATATTTTGGGCTTTACATTTTTTATTTAACAATTTATTTTTTACATTCTTTATATTCATATTTTATAGTTTTTTTAATTTAAAAGAAATAGCATATTAATAATATAGAGAATATGAATATTAATTTTTATTTTTATAAACATAATTTAACATATAAAAATGTATTAATTGAATTACTTAATACATTTATTAATAATTTGAAAGATAATACATATAAAAATGATTATTATGAAAATTATGAAGAAAATTATGAAGAAAATTATTATGAAAATAATAATTATGATGAAAAATTATATGGCGATTATGATGATTGGGAAGATTACTATTCATCAATATATGATTAAAAATAAAAATTATTAGTAAACTTTAAAATACCAAATGAAAGTGAAATGTATCAGCTTCATTTTACAGCATTAGATAATATAATTAAAGAAGCATGCAAGAATGATAATGATTCATTAAATAAGATTAATAAATTTATTTCAGAAGAATATAATAACTATATAAATTTAGAACCAATTAAATTTTAAAATATAATATTTGAATTTTTAAATTTCTTTCTGTATCCATCCCTTAGGGATATTTTCAGAATAATGTAAATTTACACTTAAAAGTAATATATAATATATATTATATAATCTTTTTAGGGATTTATTTAGAATTTTGTGGAAAGAATTCAGAAATTTTAGATAAAATCAGAAATATGTATAATTGTAATTTATGTAATAAATCATTTAAATTTAGGTCAAAATTAAATGAACATATAAATAGAAAAATTCCATGTAATAAAGAAAAAATATCTACAGAATGTAAAATTTGTAATGTGGATTTTACATGTTCTGCAAAATTAGAAAGACATAATAAATCAAAAAAACATATTAATAATTATAATATTCAAATAGCTAATACTATTAATAATATAAATAATTATAATATTAATCTTACCATAGTAAGAGGATTTAGTGAAACTAATATTAATGTAATATCTTTAGAAGAATTTAAAAAAATAATAACATACGATAATAAATTATATTATTATATAAATTTATTAAAATCTGATCCTGATGATATATATTATGATGCAATTTTTATTGAACATATTTTTAAATTATTTATTGTTATTTTTGAAAAATTAAATTTTAATTTAGCATTTACAGAAAATCATAATTGTAATATATTTTCATTTACAAAGTCTTCTACTAATTTTATTGAATATCAATTATTAGAAATTGATAATGCTAATAAAAATTATTTTAAGAAATGTATAGAATATAAATTCTTTATTGAAGAATTTTTAAAATTAATGAATAAAATAAATAATAAATTTAATAATTCTGATTTTAATTTTATTTTAAATTATACATCTAAATTTAAAAAATATATTTTAGATGAAACTAGAAATATCAAATATTTTATTGAAAATGAATTATTAAATGCGTATTCAATTTTTGAACAATCTAAACTTCGAGTTAAAACTGAAGAAGAAGAATTTCAATATGCACTTATGACATCTAGAAATAATGCTTTTAGACATATACTTGGATAAAAATATTTAATAATATATTTTATCTAGTATAAATTATCTAGTATATAAAATGAAAATAAATAAACAAACTTCTATAAAATTAGCAAAAAAATTTAAAATTAATTTAGATATAATTGATATTGATGAATGGCATTATGGATTAAATGTAGAATTAGAACATGGTAGTAAAATTGGCAAATTAACTAATATAACATGTAATAGTTTAGATATGACATGTAAGATCGCAATTGCTCATTTAATTGAATCCCCGCGATATTATAGATTTTTAAAAAAGTTAGAACAAAGAGAAGATAAATATTGGGAAAATAAAAAAAAACCAAATATATTTACAAAATAAAAACATAAAAATATCATATACATTCTGATAATATCAGTCATTGATATGAATAAAATATTATTGCTTAATATAGGGAAGAACACGTGTAGAAAATTTCCATTTCCACCAATCACAGTCAAAAATATCTTCTTTTGTGACCCATATTTCCATGCTATTGTCACATATCATGTTTAAACAACCAATATTGATACCATCTCCATAAACATAACAATTTGGACAAGGATAGCTAGGTATATTTTCGAAAGGCATCATACTACCAACAAGTTTCCATTTTTTATTCAAACGTGGTAATACTTTTTTTGAAAATGTTATTTTCCAATAGTTTGGACCAATAACACTTTCAATATGGCAAATAATTTCTTCGGAAGTAATCTTAGAAAGGAACATTGTAAGTGTTAATAATAAATAAAAATTCAATTGTTTTTTATATAAAATATTTACAGAATAAAAAAATAAAAATATACATATACATCCTGATAATATCAGTTATTGAAATAAATCTCATTGCTTAATAGAAGGAAGAACACGTGTTGAAAATTTCCAGTTCTACCAATCATGCTATATCCACCAATCATGATATACACCAATCATGCTATATCCACCAATCATGATTTATACCAATAAAAGGAAGAACATCTGTTGAAAATATCTGTTTCCACTCTTTACGTTCAAAAAGATCTGTGTCATTTTCTTGCATTGTTATTTTCCAATAGTGTAGACCAACAAAATTTTCAATATATGGAAGAACACTGTATGTAAATCGCCGTTTCCACCAACCACAATGAAAGATATCTTCTTTTTTGACCCACATTTCCATCCTATTGATGCAGGTGGACCAAATTAAACAACTAATATCGATACCATTTCCATGAATATAACAATAGCTACAAGGAAGCATAGGTGATACGAAAAAAGGATCATCGCTTCCAGTAGGTTGATGATAACCAACAAGTTTCCATTTTTTATTCAAACGTGGTAATACTTTTTTTGAAAAGCAATTTTTAAGATCATTGCTTGGGCCAATAAATTGGTTAATTAGACTTAAACATTCTTGAGGAAAATGTTTGAACATTGTAAGTGTTAATAATAAATAAAAATTCAACTGTTTTTTATATAAAATATTATATAATAGAATATATAAAAAATGGCATATTGTCCTTTTGCAAAATATTCAGATATATTTGGAAAGCCAAATGAAGGAGCTCATAAAGAAAGATTTTTAGGTATAGCTAGTATTGATTTATTTGGAACTATATTAATATCTGTAATAATATCAGTTTTTTTATATTTATTGACAAAAAAAAATGCTATGAACATATTTTTAGGAACATTTGGTATTTTAATATTACTTGCTATAATTTTACATAGATTATTTTGCGTAAATACTACAATTAATAAATTAATATTTGGAGAACTAAAATCAACAGAAATTCAATAATTTATTATCATTTATATTATTAAGTAATAGTTCATCTGATATAATAAATATTGGACTTGTATATATGGTATTATCACATAAATTAATAATATTATTATGTATTGTCCAAAATTTCCATGAAGTGATATTTTTTGCAATATTTAAATCTTCTAATATTTTTCCAATAAAATATCCACAATTATTTAATATTGAAAATTTAGGATATTTATTACTAATATCTAATAATTTATTTTCATTTTCTATTGAAAGATTATTAATTAATTTACAATAAAATACATATCCACTATAATTAGTAATTCTTTCCTCTAATATTGTTAGTATAAGGTCGTGTTTTCTAGATTGTTTTGGATATATATAATCATTCATTACTAATTCTAAAACATATAATTTATTTAATTTTTTAATAATAATTCCAATATGACTAAAGTAAGGATTACCAATGGTTCTTGTTACAACATTACATCGAATATTAGAAAATAGTAATAAATCACCATTTTTAAAATCATTTATGATATGCGAATATAAGATTTTATTATATAGTGGATAATCTTTACAGTCATGACCGTTTCCATAATAATACATAATATAAATTAACAAAATTAATAAAATATTAATTGATAAAGAAATATAATATAATATCTTATTCATTTATTGTAAAATATTTTTTTTTAAAATTAGATATAAAATATATTTATAAAATAATACTAGAAATAATACTAGAAATAATACTAGAAATAATACTAGAAATAATTTATATATAATTATAAAATAATACTAGAAATAATACTAGAAATAATTTATATATACTAGTAAAAATGGAAAATAATTTAATTCAAAATAAAACAAAATTATGTAAATTTTATTCTAAAGGGTTATGTAAAAAAAATAATAATTGTACATTTATTCATGATACAGATTTAAAAACTATTTATAATATAGATTTAAATAAACAAAATAAAAAAGTTAATAAAAAATCAAATAATAAAAATAAAAGGAACACAGAATGTTTTGAACCAATAGATAAACATGAAATTGATATGCAATTTATTTTTCATAATGCTAATATAAATAAAACATTTAATGAAAATTTAACATCTAAAGATGTAATATTAATTGATAATTTATTTAATGATTTTAATAATTTAGAAATTTATAATAAATTAGTTAGTGAAATTGAAAGTTGTGAAAATGAAAAACCTAATTTATTAAAATTATGGCATGGTAATGATAAAATTAATGGAACTCATTATATTGCTGATGATAAATTAAAATGGAAATATCACTGTCCAACATTTAATTTAATTATTGAAAGATTAACTAAATATTTTAATATGAATGTACAAGCAACAAGATTTAATTGGTATAAAGATACTAGTCAATGGAAGCCTTATCATTTTGATGCCAGTAGTATAAAACCAGAAAAAGCCAGTATTCAAAATTTTACATTAGCTGCTAGTTTTGGAGTAACTAGAGATGTAAGTTTTGAAAGAGATACAAAAGATAAAACTAAAATCAGATTTCCATTAAAAGATGGTCAATGTTATGCTTTTTGTAAAGATACAAATATTTTATGGAGACATGGTATTTTACAAGAAAAAGAATTAACAGATAAAGGTAGAATTTCTATTATTTTATGGGGATGGGTTGATTATTAAAAATTAAATTAAAAATTTTAAAATTAAAAAATAATAATATTTTTATTTTTTTTTAATATTATTATAATATAAAGTATTTTATAAAAATGCTAAACTATATTATTTTTATACCATTTATACTTATTTTATTTATAATATATTATATAATTATTAATATTTATGGATATAATATTATAGAATATGAATTTATATCTTTAGATGTAATTCCTAATAATAAAATAAATTTTAATACATTATTATTATCAGAAAATCAAAGTAAATCAATTAAATTATATTATATAAATATGGATAAATCAATTGAAAGAAAAAATAGATTTTTAGAAAGAATGTCACACTTTAATAATTATAAATTACAAAGAGTTAAAGCAATAACTCCAGCAGATTTATATAATTATGAAATAAAAATACCATGGTATTGTAAAAGTATGCATGATAAAGAACGAGCATGTTTAGTATCACATTTTAAAGCAATAGAAACATCTTATAATAATAATGATAATTATTCAATAATAGCAGAAGATGATATGATTATAGAAAAAAATATAAATTGGGATTATTTTATTTCTATATTACCAGATGATTGGGAAATAATACAATTATATTATTTCAAATTACCATTTATTAATAATACATATTTTAAACAATTACAAAAAAATAATTTTTTAATTAAAACTAATAATATACTAACATCAGCAGCTGCTTATTTAATTAATAAAAAAGGAATGCAAAATATATTATCTAATATCGAAAACAATAATATAAATTTATTACATCAAAAGAATTACTGTTTATCTGATTTTGTAATATATAGTAATATAAATAGATATATTCTAACATATCCAATAATTAGAACAGAAGAATTAGATTCTACATTAAATCCTCATTATATAATATTAAGAAAAAAAGCAAATATACTTTAAAATAAATATTATTAATTATATAATATATTTTAAATTAAAGATAATATAATATATATATATATAATCCTCTATAGCTCAGTTGGTAGAGCGTTAGGCTGTTAACCTAAAGGTCGCAGGTTCGAACCCTGCTGGAGGAGAATGTTCCTATAGCTCAGTTGGTAGAGCATTGGTCTTATGAGCCAAAGGTCGCGAGTTCGAGCCTCGCTGGGAACATTTTATTTTTTTTTATAAAAAAATTGAATAATTATATATAAAAACTATAATATATTATAATAATGTTAAATATGAAACAATATACATATGATGAACTATTTATGCTTCAAGAATGTTTAGATTGGGATATTATCACAAGAAATTTAGTAATAAATAAACAGTTAGATATTAATATTATTCGTGCCTTTAAAGATAGATTAAATTGGTTATGTGTATCTCATTATAAATTACAAACAAATACATTTAATGTAGAGTTTGCGACAGAATTTACAAATTATATACATTGGACATATATTACAGATTATAGTATATTTTTTAAACAATTAGATATAAATTTTATGAGACTGTATAAAGATGAATTAGAATGGATAATAATATGTAATAATTATAAATTAACAGATGCTATAATAATTGAATTTGAAAATTACATATATTGGGAGATAATATCAAAAAAACAAAAATTATCGGATAAAATTATAAAAAAATATAAAAATTATTTAGATTGGAATTATATAAGTATATATCAAAATTTATCTAATACTATGATAAAATCTTATAAAAATTATGTAAATTGGAAACATATTTCATTATATCAAAATATATCTGAAACAAATATATTAAATTTTGAAAATAAAATAAATTGGTGGTTATTATCAAATAATCAAAAAATAAGACTATCAGTTAAATTTATTATTAATAATCGTAATAATATGAATAAACTATGTATAAAGTATCATTTATCAAATAATATTAGAAATTTTATAATTAAAAAATATAGAAAACGTAAAATAAATACAATTAGATCTTTAAAAGTAGATAGAAATCTATGTAATATAATTTTAAAATTTTATCAAAAATAGATGAATATTATTATAAAAAAAAATATAGTTTATTAGTTTTTTATTTAAAATTGATTTAAATATAATTTATTAAAATAATTAAATCATAATTTTATAAGATTATTAAATTATGTCTAAATCATCAATATTAGTGTATTTAAATTATGAAAAAAATAATAAAGATGTTTATATATTAGAAATACTTAATAATGATAATAATGATAATAATGACGAAACACATAAGTTAATTTCTAATATTAATAAACAATTATTAATTTCATATGAGTTATATAATATATGTATTGATAAAATAAAATATGATGAATTAAATAAAATTAGAAATGATGAAATTGAAATTTTAAAAAAACAATATACAATAGATTTAGAAAAGAATAATGAAAAAATATTATCTGAGTCTGATAAATATAAATATATATATGAAGCTGAAATTAATAATTTAAAACAACAAATAATTATGTATGATAAATTATTATTGGAAGAAAAAGAAAGTAAGAATAAAATGTATGAATTTTATAATTCAATATCAAATAAAATTGATAATATAGATAAATATTTTAGCAAAAATACAACAACATCTATTTCAGGTGAATTAGGCGAAGAATTTATTTTTAATTATATATTATCTAATTTAGAATTATCTAATGCTAATTTAAAAAGAGTGAATGGTAAAAGCAATGCATGTGATATATTATTACAATATAATAATTTAAATTGTTGTATTGAATCAAAAAATCATTCTACTCCAATTACACAAGCACAAATAAAAAGATTTTTAACAACAGATTTAAATAATCCAAATTATAATTCAGGAATTTTTATTTCTTTAAAAACTGATTTTGCTGATATAAATAATATTAAACATTTTGATATAAAATATGATAATAATAAACCATCGATATTTTTATCTAAATTTATAATGAGACCAAATGATATAATCTTAGCTATTAAAATATTAGATTTTATTATTTATAATCAGAAATTTAATACATCTGATGTAAATAAATATATAACATTATTAAAAAATAATATAGATACATTAAATTCTATTATAGAAATTAATTTAGATAATATTAAAAATTTAAATAAATCTAATACTTTAATTAAAAATAAACAAATGGAAATAGAATATTTATTAAATATAAATAAAGTAAATGTTTTTATATGTGATGTATGTAATAAAGAATTTAAAAAAAAAATAAATTTAACAAAACATTTAATTAATTGTAAATAAATAAATTTAACAAAACATTTAATTAATTGTAAATAAATAAATTTAATTAAGTGTAAATAAATATTATAAAATGATTATTTTTATAGTTATTATTAATATAATATAAAATATGTCTTCATTTTTTAAAAAATGTATTAATACAAGTGATAATCAATTAACATTAGGTCTTATTATATTTTCCTTAATTTTTGCAATTTTAATTTATCGATTGCAAATAAATCCTGGTAAACCATTAACAATTAAACAAACTCATGATTTGCTTAAGAATATAGGAACTATGATATTTAATATTGGATTAGCTATGTATTGTACATATTATCTTTTTGCAAATATTAAAAAATGTTATAATGAAAAAAAAACCACATAAGCTTCAGAAAATAAAATATGAAAAATTCAGAATATGGATATCTAAATATTATTATTAATATATTTTTTATTAAACATAATACATTATAATTTATAAATGGATTTGATAAAATATAAATTATCATTATTAAATAAAATTAATCATTATCAATTAGCTTTAATAAATGAAATAAAACATATAAATATACTAGGTAATATAGATAATATTAATGATATCGTCTTATATATTATAAATATTTATAATATAAATAATATAATTGATATAAATTATAAATATATTTTAAATAATGATATCATTATAAATAATAATAAAAATAATAACATATGTATTATATATTATCAATCTATATGGTATAAATATAATTTACAAAATATTATTTCAAAATATGATAAAGTATTATTTGTAATAGATGAAACAAATTCAAAAATTTATGAAAGTTTTTCAAATTATATAAATTTATATCATAATATGATAATTATTAAATATGAGTATAATACTAAATACTTAATAAGTAATGTAAAAAATATTGATATTATTTTAGATAAAAAATATTGATAATTAAAAATATTTTTTTTGTATTTAAATAAATATAATGAATTGCACAGATATCAATCATGAATTATATAATATAATAATCAAAAGTCATTTATATAAAAAAAGTATATTACGATTATATATAATTAATAATTTTGAATATATGGATAGAAGTAATATTTATGAAATAATAGAAATGTTTAGTATAAATAAATGTAAAATTAATTTAGAAAAATTAAAAACTGTACAAGAAAATATTACATTTAATGATCAATCATATATTTTAATAAATAAAATAAAATTTAATGAATTATTAAAAACTCAAAATTATAAAATATTATATAACACAATAATTTTAGTATTAGAAAATATAAAAAAAATAAAATTATATAATTGTAATAATCTAAATAATTGCAAAAATTGTAAAAATTATAAAAAATATGACATAAAAAAAAATCAGTATGAAATAGATAAATTAAAAAAAGAAATAGAAAATTTACAAAAAATAAAAATAGAACTAAGTGATCTTAAATTAACAATAAATTATTTAAATGGTAAAATGAATTATATATGTAATACCATTTTAAATGATAATATAAGCATTATAAATAATACATCTTTAGATAATGATAACTCAGTATTAACTTATAATATTAGATTTCCAAACTTAAATACAACTGTATTATTATAAATATAATTGAATATAATATTATATAATATTATAAATACAAAAAAATATATAATATAAAATTTTAATGTATATAATATTGTATAAATAATTTTATATAGGATTGTATAAAATATCATAATAATAATGAAAAATTTAAAATTAAATTTTTATAATATAATATTCTTTATGTCTTATTTTATTATATTTTTTATATTTTTTATAGTTTTTATATTAGTGTTTAAAATAACTTTTAATTTAAAATATGTAATGATATGTATTATTTCATATATTACAATATTTGTATCACTATATTTTAATATAGCAATAGTAGTATATATAATCACATATAAAGTACAAAAAAGAAAAACTAAATTTTATAATATGGCAAAAAAAAGAGCTGATGATACTAATAAAAATTTAATGGTAATAGGTGATCCTTTAAATGGTTCGTGTTTTCATAGATATTTTACACATAAAATATTAGGACCTCCATATGATTATGGTGATATTTGTATTGATTTAAGTGGTTGTCCTGAAAATTCTGGAGATAGTATGAAAGCCTCATTAGAAGATATTATTCATAAATTTCACACAAATTCTTATGTTATTTTTATTTCTCAGACTTTAGAATATATTAAACCAGATATGTTAAATTATGTAATAAAAGAATTAATAAGAGTATCTAATAAAGATTTATTTATAGTAAATATGAATTTTGATCATGATTCTTATACCGATAGACATGGAAAATTTACAAGATATACATATTTTACTAAAACTCCTCCTGAATATGATGTGATAGAATATTATTATTTAGATAATAAAAATAAAAAACATATAATTTATTTATATGATAAATATTAATATAATCTTATCTAATTGCACTAATACATGTATTAATAAAACTTGATGTTTTATTAGTATTTTTATCTGGGAAAAATCCAATATTAATCTTATTAGAGTAATCTAATATTACTAATCCTCCTAATATTAGTAATATTAAGATGACTAGTCCGAATATGGTTACATATTGGATTATTTTTTTTTTCTTTATATGTTCAATATTAGATTTCTGATAATATATTCGCTGTGCCTCAGTTGGATTTGGAGGTTTCATTTCATTATTGTCAGATATAGAAGACGACCTAGAGGACGGCATAGAAGAAATTGGGCGAGATACTTGTATAGGAGGTTCATCTTGAGGATATGATCTAGGAGTTGGAATATTTGGATTACGACCTTGTTCTAGTCGATTTATGTATTGTTCCATATTTTCTTTAGTTTTTTGATTAATAACTACACGATTAGCTGTAGGTGCTGGTAGATTATCTATATTAGATGTGAATACTCGTGGTATGTTACTATTATCTTCATAATTATCAGAACTATATTGTCTATCCAAAGTATTCATATTACTTATATATTATATTCTATATTTACTATTATAAATAATTTATTAAAAATTATAATAATTATTTTTTTTAACAAACTAGATAAAAATCCTAGTATAATAATCAATATAATATGCATAAGTGTAAATTAAAAAAACAGAAAAATGATATACGAGATTATAAATTTCATATAGAATATGAACAAATAATTAGTGTTAATTTGCCAGATAAAATAAATTTATATAATTTAATACAATTACCAATTTTAGATCAATATAATTTAGGATCATGTACAGCAAATGTTACTAGTAATGCAATATTATTTTATTTAAAACAATATAAAATGAAAGAATATCAACCATCTAGACTATATATATATTATTTTTCAAGATTATTAGAAGGTAATATTAATGAAGATTCTGGATGTGATATTAGAAGCGTATTAAAAGCTATATCAAAATATGGGGTTTGTGATGAATTAATATATCCATATAATACAAGTAAATTCAAAGAAAAGCCTCCATATTATTGTATAATAGATGCAAAATTAAGAATTAAAAAAATAAGATATTTATCAATTGAACAAAATTTAAGAGTTATTAAAAATTGTCTATATAGAGGATATCCTATAATATTAGGCGTAAATATGTATGAATCATTTGAAGATAAAGATACATTAAATTCTGGAGATATTCCTATACCAGACATAAATATAGAAAAAAATTTAGGATTTCATTGTATATTATTAATAGGATACAATGAATATAATAATAATAATAAATTTTTTATATTTATAAATTCTTGGGGAGATAATGTAGGATATAATGGTATATTTAATATACCATATGAATATATATTATCAAATAATTTAGCTAGTGATTTTTGGGCTATTGATTATATTGAATAAAAAAAATTGAATTATTTTATAATGTAATTACTTAATAAGTTTTTACTATGGAGATTATTCTTTATGTTCTTGAAGAAAATACTAAAAAACAAGCCAAATTAGCCAGATCTAATGTTATTAAGGCTCGTAAAATAGTCAAATTTATTAATGCAGGGTACTTTGCTAAATCTCGGGCAAGTTACTATATGTACAAAATCTCGAATGTCAACAAAGTCTTGGCAATCTATGGACTAAATGCAAACCGGTCAATTATTGCATGGAGTGTTACGAGAATTGCAGAATTTACAAATAAATCAAGAATTCACGAAGAAAAAAGCAAAGAATATTTTCTCAAAGCTGCTAGTTATGAGACAAACCCATCTAATTTTATTCCAGATGTAAATGTTTATCAAGCTGCTGTTGAAAAATATAAACTTGCATTTGATGAGCTATATGCTGATGTTCTTAGGTACCGAAAAGCACTCTCTCTTTATAAATAAAAAGTTCTAATTGTTTGTCTATTGATTTTCTATATTGTTTTTATTTTTTCTATATTTTTTTATACTAGTAATTTTTTATTTAATTTGCATTCATATATTGGTATTATGCGCCATCATACATACGATTCATTAAATTATTTGCTTCTCCACACCAAGAATCATTTATATCTTTAGTACCTCCACAATATCCCAGTTTAGAACAACATTGATTGGTAGGACATCTCCCACTAATATATTTATAAGATTTATTATCAGCTAATGAAAGGGCGTTAGATTGGTTTCTAATATTTCTACCACATTGATTATCATGATATATTAAATTTTCTATTGCGGGGCCTGGTAGTGTCGCAGGATTTCCACCTCTTGTTCTCCAATAATTTCTTAAACTATTAACAAGAGTTAAATTTTGTATCATAATATCATTATAAAAAGCTTCTTTAGTATCTGGTTTTCTATATAATGGGAAAGCTGCGTTAATTCCTGATCTATTCATTATTAAAAAATGATGAGACCACTCTACGCCTTGGTCATCACCTTCACCATCAGCCCAACTTATTCTTATATAACCAGGAACAGTATTTGTTCTTGCTGGATCAAAAGATCCATATATACCTCTAGGTAATCTATAAGTGTGTCTATCCCTAGCAAATTGTCTCCTATCAGCTTCAGTTCTAAAATTTGTATTTTCATCTGCATTATTATCATTAGATTTCATAACTCTATTATTATCATCATGTGTTTCTTTATATCCTGTAAATTCATTCCATAAATTCAATTGCGAGACATGCCATTGTGCATCAGCGGCTGGTTTATAAAGTCCTCGGAATTCATTATTAACACCATCATCATTAGGTATTGAATTTATATTTATATCAGTCCAAATTGATGGAAATACTCTTCCTAATTTATCAGAAAATACAATATTAGGTGAATTTTCATAAAATTGTGAATTATTAAAATAATCTCTAACACGATCATATAAGATTTTAATTACTTTATTTTCAGATGACTTAATATATAAACTTCCATCTGAAGTTAATTCTAAATACGCACCTAGACTAGCTGGATCTGGAAAAGTGGAATCCCAAAATGCTGTTCCAGAATCATTATATATAGCTAACCTTCCATCTTTTAACATTTTAAGTGTTCGATGATTAGTATTACTATTTACAATAGTATTTGGTGCATTAGTATTATTTGGTCCTGTAATTACAAGACTACCATTAGTATTAAATATTAATTTCCATTGGTAATTAGATAAAATTTCTATATTAGTACCAATACAAGTTATAGCAAAACCTCCATATAATTTATTAAGTTTTGCTGTATTATTATTATAAATTAGTTGAAAAAGCCCTAAATTATTATTATTAATATTTATAAATCCATTATCACCAAGATTAGAAGTAATCATTTTAGTATTTTCAAGTGAAGTTCTTTTTTCTAAAGTAGTTATAATATGAGATAACCAATATTGAGCTAGTGCATTTTCAATTTCTTCATTATTTGTTAAATTGTCTATATTTGTTTTGCTTTTCATATTAGCATCAAAATCATCTGTAAAACAACCATTTCGCTTCCATCTTCCTTTTTTACTATCATATATTGTAGTGGATGATCCAGATCCATTATTGTAAACAAGATTACCGATAGTAGTTAATTCTAAATATGATGTGTTATTAGTGCTGTTACTATTACAAGTTCCATATACTTTTAGTTCTGTATAATTATCACTATAATATCTTAAACATCCATTATTAAATAGAACAATTCTTTCTATAGCAGATGTTCCTGATGTAACTGTATATTTATCTGTACTACCTAATGATGTATTTTTATAAATAAATTGTTCTAGATATTGAGGATATCGAGCATCATCGTATTGTAAAGTTATTGTTGCACTAGGTGTATCATGTTTTATCTGTAATTCACCTAGAGCTGTAAAAATTAATTTCCAATTACCATTTTGCAATATAATTTGATCATGACTAGAATCTCTTCTAAATCCCATTTTAACATATAATATAGACCCAGTATGATCACCTTGACTATTTAAATATGTAGAATTTGTAGTTTTTAAGTAAGCTCTACTATTTTCATCTACATAAAAATATGTATAAAACAAGTCTTTAATTATAGTAGAATTAGATGATTTAATTCTTAGATCACCATAATCATCTAATTCTAAATATGCTGTAGAATCTGCTGTAAAATCTGATGTATTAGATTGCCAGATTATGGTATTTGAATTATTTTTATAACTTAAATTACCATTTTTATCAAATTCTAAATAATTTATATCAGTATATGTGAAACTAGAAATATAGCTCATAGGTATAGGATATTCAAGATCTTTAGTGCTATAAGTTGCATATTTCTTTCCTTTAATACTTAATGTACCATTTTCATTCATAAATAAATACAATAATTTATTAGGTGATCTTAATATTTCAATACCACCAGTTATCTTCATAAATTTAATTCGGGGATATAATCTATCAGAACGTGCTTGATTATCCTTTAGATATTTAGCTTTATTATTATTATCAATTACTAACAAGTTATTTGAACCATAACATGATTCAATCATACTAGGACTATTTTCATTATAAGTACGTTCTGCATATGAAGAATCAGTATATAAATATTTTAAATCTTTAAATTTTGAAAAATGTGATTTTATTGTATCTTCAGTTTCCATTGCTTGTAATTGTTCCATATTAAAACCTATCTTATTTTGAGCGTTAGTATCAAAACTATCTGTAGAACAACCAGTTTCAGCCATCCAATAATTCCGTATGTCTGAAAGAGTATGATATGGGGCATCCTCACATGGTACTTCTTTCTCAATTGTATACTCATACGGATAATTAATATTTTTTCTTCTAATTGTATATTTTACTGAACGTCCATTTTCTGATTTTGTATATACTGCTGGATTTGCATTAAATTGTAATCCTTTTATTGTTGATATTTCAGATGAAGTAAATATAGATCTAAATGATGAATTATGGAGTTCGAGATCAGTACCACCAATAGGAAAAGTATATGAAGTTGTATATGTTTTTTTTCTATTAGGCCCCTTAGATGGTGTACATTCACGAAATAGAGTAGTTGGAAAATCAAAAGTTGAACTATTTCTAGGACATATACCGGAGGATCTACTTTCACCAGCTTCTCCATCACAATTTACTATTTCAGATTGATTCTTTCTACAATCTATAACATCCTTGTCATTACTTAATCTACCAGAATTTTGTTGAGGCACATATGTTCTTGTTCGGGTTTTTGTATATGATCCTCCATTACATGTACAACTACTATCTGTCCACGCACTACATGTTTCATCTACATCGGTACATATATTTAAAGTAATTCCAGCCTCATTACATCCTACCCATTTTCTAAGATTATTTTTATCTGGTTTATGCAAACCTCCATATTGAGGTTCTATATAATTTCTAGTTTGTTCTATTTTACCATGATCAGATGAAGTAGAAGCTCTACATGTTTTTGAACTAGCAGAAGAAGATGCACTCATTTTACATTCTCCGATAGATTGCCAATCAGTAAATCTACCATCTATAGGACATGGTGATAAATTACAATTTTCCCATTTTACAACATCATCTATATTAGATAAATCTTTACCAAAAAATTTTGCAGGATTATATTGTCTTGTATATTTTCTTCTACCGGGTCCACATGTTACTTCAGTATTATTAGTTTCAGATTTAACACAATTATCTGGTTTATATGCTGTAAAAGATCCATCTGTACTTAATGCATAGAATATAAGTAGTGTTACTGTTATAATTAAAAAAATTATAAATGTTATTATTATTTTTTTTTTTAATTCTGGAGATATTTTAAAAAGCATTATTATTTATATTAATTCTATTATTTATATTAATTATATTAATTATATTAATTATATTAATTATATTATTTATATTATTTATATTATTTA
>Ga0209770_10000659_pt1 | contig 18455 bp, 19 predicted proteins | sample LauGreSu1BDMLBDD_2_FD_187572 | JGI IMG/M metagenome (GOLD analysis project Ga0209770, IMG submission 187572) | Freshwater lake microbial communities from Lake Michigan, USA - Su13.BD.MLB.DD (SPAdes) (version 2) | ecosystem: Environmental > Aquatic > Freshwater > Lake | place: Lake Michigan, USA...
CTGGCATGGCGCCAAATCGATCGGCATCGCGGGTGGCGTGTCGGCGAACTCGCGGTTGCGGCAGGAAGCGCGGGCCAAGGGCGAGCGCAGCGAGATCCCCGTGTATATCCCCAGCCTGGCGTTGTCGACCGACAACGCCGCGATGATCGCCGCGGCCGGCATCCGGCTCGTCGCGGCCGGTCGATTCGCCCCGGCCGACCTCAATGCGGCTGCGAGCCTGCCACTATAAGAATGGGCCGCAGAGGCCACAGAAGACACAGAGAAACTCTTTTCTAAATGCGACGGTGCCGCGATGGCGGCTGGTCTGCATTTTGAAGAATTGGCTCTGTGTTCGCTGTGTGCTCTGTGGCCCGAATTAGTCCCCGATCACTTTTATGAGGACTCGCTTGGCGCGTTGGCCGTCGAACTCCCCGTAAAAGATCTGCTCCCATGGCCCGAAATCGAGCGCGCCGTTACTGATCGCGACGACCACTTCGCGGCCCATGACCTGGCGCTTCAGGTGGGCGTCGGCGTTGTCTTCGCCCGTGCGGTTGTGGGCGTAGCGCGCCGGCGAAGCGTCAAACGGCGCCAGCAGCTCCAGCCACCTGGCGTAGTCCTGGTGGAGCCCGCGTTCATCATCGTTGATGAAGACCGAGGCCGTGATGTGCATTGCGTTGACCAGGACGAGCCCCTCGCGGACGCCGCTGTGGGCGACCGCCGCCTCGACCTGGGGCGTAATGTTCTCGAACCCGACCCGCGCGGGAACGTTGAAGGTCAGATATTCTGTGTGGAACTTCATATGGCCAGAGAATACCCCGCACAACCCGTGGTCGGCGTCGGCGCCGTCGTCGTGCGCGACGGCCGGGCCCTGATCGTCAAGCGCGCCCACGAGCCGCGCCAGGGCGAGTGGTCGCTCCCGGGCGGTCACGTCCACCTGGGTGAATCCCTGAGCGATGCGGTGCGCCGCGAAGTGAAGGAAGAGACCGGGCTCGAGGTCTACCCGGGGCCGGTGATCGAGACCTTCGATCGGGTGCATCGCGATCCCGACGGCCGCATCCGCTACCATTTCGTGATCGTCGATTTCGTGTGCGAGTCGCCGGCCGGCGAGGCGGTGGCCGGCTCCGACGCGGACGCGGTGGCCTGGGCGAGCGCCGCCGAGCTCGACGCCTACGGCGTCAACGCCCACGCGGCGGCCGTGATTCGCAAGGGCTTGGAGTATTCTTTTCCGTCATGACCCTATCGCGCGACGCCGCCTGGAAACTGCTGACCGAATGGACCCAAAGCGAAAGCCTGCGCAAGCACGCGCTGGCCGTCGAGGCCGCGGTCCGCGGCTATGCCCGCCAGCAGGGCGCCAACGAAGAAGAGTGGGGCGTCGTCGCGCTGCTCCACGATTTTGACTACGAAAAATATCCAACCCTCGGCGACCACCCGAACAAGGGTTGCGAGCACTTGCGGTCGCTCGGCTATCCCGAGTGGGTGATGCGGGCCATCCTGTCGCACGCCGCCGAAATCACCGGCGTGCAGCCCGAGTCGCCGGTGGAGAAGACCCTGGTCGCGTGCGACGAGCTGGCGGGCTTTGTCACCGCGGCCTCGCTGGTGCGGCCGTCCAAGAGCGTGCTCGATCTCGAGGCCTCGTCGGTGATCAAGCGGATGAAGGACAAGGCTTTTGCCCGGCAGGTGCCGCGCGATCACTTGATTCGCGGCGCCGAGCTGATGGGACTCCCCCTCGAGCAGCACGTGGCCAACGTGATCGGATTCCTGCGGCTGCAGGCCGACGCGCTGGGTCTGCGGGGAACGCTGTAGCGCCGATGCCCGTATACACTGACACAACGCGATGACGCAGCTTCAGGCCATCCAGGGCCGCCGATGCCACAGATGACGCAGACAGGGGACGGCCAGGGCCATCCGCTTGACGCGCCCCGGTTCGCCGGCCCCGTCGTCCAGTGCCAGAACCTGAGCGTCCGCTACGGCAAGAACTGGGCGCTGAACGACGTCACCGCCGTGTTCCCCCCGGGCGCGGTCGGGCTGCTGGGCCCGAATGGGGCCGGCAAGAGTACCCTGCTCAAGTCGCTGCTCGGTTTTCTCGTGCCCGACAAGGGCAGCATGAAGGTGATCGACATGGACGTCGCCACCTCGCCGCTCGAGATTCGCGAGCGGATTGGCTACATGCCGGAAAGCGACTCCCACATTCCCGGCATGAATGCGGTCTCGTTTGTCGCCTACTGCGGCCAGCTGTCCGGCCTGCCGGCGACCGATGCCATGCAGCGCGCCCACGAGGTGCTGTATTACGTCGGCCTCGGCGAGGCCCGCTACCGCAACATCGAAACCTACTCGACCGGCATGAAGCAGCGCATCAAGCTGGCCCAGGCCATCGTCCACGACCCCGACCTGCTGTTCCTGGACGAGCCCACCAACGGCATGGACCCCAAGGGCCGGGACGAGATGCTCGAGCTGATCCACGACCTGGCCCACCACAAGAACGTCAACCTGATCCTGTCGTCGCACCTGCTGCCCGACGTCGAATACACCTGCGACCACGTCGTGGTGATGGACAAGGGCACGGTCGCGACCTACGGCCCGATCAAGGCGCTCAAGGGCACCACCGGGCGGGTCTACGAGCTGCGCATCAAGGGTGACGAAGCGCACTTCATCAGCGTGCTGCGCAGCGAGGGCTTCGACGTCAAAGATTCCGACGAGGACGTGATGCGGGTGTTCGTGCCCGGCCTGGCCGGCGACAACCCCAAGGTGCTGTTCGACCTGGCGGCCCGCGAGAAGGTGCAGGTGCGGCACGTGCGGCCGAGCGTGCCGACGCTCGAAGACGTGTTTGCCCGCGCGGTGGGGGAGAAGTAGCCCATGCCGATTCATGATCAAGGCTATCGCCGCTACGGCGGCACCCGCGCCAGCATCGGCCGCGCCTGGCAGGTGATGACCCGCGCCGGCGTCATGGGCATCATCGCCAAGCGCCAGTTCCTCGGCCTGATGCTGTTTGCCTGGGCGCCGTTCGTCGTGCGCGCCGTGCAGATTTACGTGTCGGCCAACTTCCAGCAGGCGTCGTTCCTGGCGCCCAAGGGCGAGACGTTCCGCGAGTTCCTGGATCAGCAGGGCGCCTTCGTGTTCTTCGTCACCATCGACGTCGGCGCCGGGTTGATTGCCAACGATCGCCGCGCCAACGCCTTGCAGCTCTATTTGTCGAAGCCCATGACGAGCGCCGAGTACATTGCCGGCAAGCTCGCCATCCTGTTCCTGTTCCTGGTGTCGGTGACGTTCCTGCCCGCGATGATGCTGCTGCTGACGCAGGCGATCTTCGCCGGGAGCCTGACCTTCGTGACGAACAACCTCTACCTGCTGCCGGCCATCACCCTGTTCTCGCTGGCGCAGGTGCTGCTCGCCTCGACCACCATGCTGGCGCTGTCGTCGCTGTCGAAGAGCAGCCGCTTCGTGGCGGTGATGTATGCCGGGCTGTTCTTCTTCACCACCGCGCTCTTCAACGCGCTGCGGGGCATCACCGGCCAGAGCACGTTCGCGTGGCTGTCGCCGACCGCCTCGCTCGAGCAGCTGGGCGACGTGATCTTCCGCCTGCCGCCGCGCTACCAGCTGCCGCCGACCGTCGCCGGCCTCACCGTGGTGGTGTTGATCGCCGTCTCGTTGTTCATCCTGAGCCGCCGCGTGCGGGGCGTGGAGATCGTCACGTGACGACCAGCTTCGCCACGCCGGGAGTCGGGAGTCGGGAGCCGGGAGCCGGACTGGTGCTGGTGCTGGTGCAGGCCGACCACGTGTCCAAGTGGTACGGGCAGGTGAGTGGCCTCAACGACGTCACCGTGTCGATTCCGCCGGGCATCACCGGCCTGCTGGGGCCGAACGGCGCCGGCAAGTCGACGTTCATGAAGTTGATGACCGGGCAGCTCAAGCCGAGCCAGGGCACCATCCGCGTGCTCGGCGAGCCAATCTGGGGCAACCCCGACGTCTACGCCCGCATTGGCTTCTGCCCCGAGCAAGATTCGTTCTACGACCGCATGACCGGCTTCGAGTGGGTCAATGCCCTGGTGCGGCTCAACGGCTACAGCGCGGCCGAGGCCGACGCCGCCGCCAAGGCCGCCCTCGATAAGGTCGACCTGCTCGACGCGTCGGCGAAGAAGATCGGCGCCTACAGCAAGGGCATGCGGCAGCGCGTCAAGCTCGCGCAGGCGCTGGTCCACGATCCCGAACTGCTGATCCTGGACGAGCCGCTCACCGGCATGGATCCGCTGATGCGCCGCAAGACCATCCGCCTGATCAAGGACTGGGCGCGCGCCGGCAAGCACATCATCGTCTCGAGCCACATCCTGCACGAGATCGAGTCGATGACCTCGAACATCCTGCTGATCAACAACGGCCGCATCCTGGCCGAAGGCAACGTCCACCAGATTCGCGACCTGATCGATACCCATCCCCACACCGTGTTCGTGCGCGGCGCCGACCCACGCGCGCTGGCCCGCAAGTTCATGGCCGAAGACGATGTGCTCAGCATGAAATTCGAGCCGGGCGCGGTGATCGTCGAGACGTCGAAGCCCGATAGTTTCTACGCCCGGCTCACCGAACTGGCGGCGTCGGGCGAGGCCGGCCGCATCGACGAAGTGCAGTCGCCCGACGACAACCTGCAGGCCGTCTTCAAATTCCTGGTGAAACAGTGACAGGCGTAGCCAAGCATAAGCACATGAGCTTCTGGACCGCCTCGCGGCGGGTGTTCGACCTGTCGCTCGGCGAGATGCTGTGGTCGCGCCGCACCATCTTCATGGCCCTGGTCGTCGGCGGCCCGGTGCTGCTGGCAATTATCGTCAAGGTGGTCGAACTGTTCGGCATGTCGGCCCTGCGCGTCAACGGCCAGCGGGTCGCCGGCTTCGGCATTTTCGGCGTGATGATCTGGATGCTCTTTCTCCGCTTCATCGTCCCCGTGCTGGGCGTGTTCTACGGCACGGCGCTGATGGCCGACGAAGTGGAAGACAAGACCATCACTTACCTGTTCACCCGTCCCATTCCGCGGGGCGCGGTGCTGGTCGGCAAGTACCTGGCGTATCTGGCCTGCACGATGCTGGTGGTGCTGCCCTCGGTGATGATTGTGTTCTTCCTGCTGGTGCCCCTGTCGGCGCTGCCCAGCACGTTTGGAGCCCTGGTGACCGACCTGGGGCTGCTGGGCCTGGGGTTGGCCGTCTACGGGGCACTGTTTGCCTTTGTCGGCGCCTTCTTCAAGCGCCCCTTGGTTATTGGCCTGGTGTTCGCGTTTGGCTGGGAACAGGTGGTCATGGCCCTGCCGGGGTACCTGAAGCAGTTCACCGTCGCGTTCTACCTGCAGGCCTTGGTGCCCCACGCCATGCCCTCGGATGGGGTGGCGAGCATCCTCCAGGGGATGTTCCGCGAAAACCCGCCCGTTCCGGTGGCTTTGGCCTGGCTTTTCGCATATTTGGGCGTGTTTTTGTATCTGGCGACCCGGGTAGTCGAGCGGAAAGAGTACATTCTCGAGCAGTAAGCTGAAGAAATGGGCGCAATTCGGCCCAGAAATCTCGATTTAACGGAACTTGGCCCCCCTGAGATTCCGTATACACAGGCAGGAGACCCGCATGTCGAACAAGACGCGATACTTCGTGGCGGTGACGGGAGCGATTCTGGTGATTGGCTTGGGGACGGGTCTTGTCGCGTCCTACATGGGCCTGCCGGTGTCGGTTTTCACCAGCGCCGCCGGTCCTGAAGAGCTTGAGTACGTGCCGGCCGATGCGGCGGTCGTCGCCTACGCCAACGTCCGGGAGGTCATGAATTCGGAGCTGCGCAAGCGGTTCACCGAAATGGAGCCGTCCCAGGAACACAAGAACGAGTTCGAGGAGAAGACCGGCCTCAACTTCGAACAGGACATCGACACGGTGGTCGCGGCCATGATGCCGAAGGCCGCCGCCACCGGCCATCCTGACGGTTCGTTCCTGATTCTGGCGCGCGGCCGTTTCGAGGCCGCCCGTCTGGAAGCCCTGGCGCTCGAACACGGCGCCAGCGTCGAAGATTACCAGGGCAAGCGCCTGATCACGCACCGCGACACCGATCGCGACGACAAGCCCGAACCCGACATGGCCGTGGCGTTTGTCGAAGCCGACCTGATCGCGTTTGGCAACACGGCTTCGGTCAAGGCCTCGATCGACGCCCGCCGCGAGAACCGCAACGTCGTCGGCAACATCGAGATGATGCGTCTGGTGAGCGAGCTTGACAACGCCAACACGTGGGCCGTCGGCCGCTTCGACGCGATTGCCGGCCAGACCGGGCTGCCCACGGAAATCGCCTCGCAGATGCCCGCCATCGCCTGGTTCTCGGCGGCCGGCCACATCAACGGCGGCGTGAGCGGCGTGCTCAAGGCCGAGACCAAGGACGAAGCCGCGGCGCAGAACCTGCGCGACGTGCTCAAGGGCCTGGTGGCGCTGGCCAAGATGCAGGCGGGCAACAAGCCCGGCATGCAGCAGCTGGCCGACTCGCTGGTGTTGACGGGCGAAGGCAAGAACGTCGCCCTGTCGTTCTCGGTGCCGTCGGAAGTGCTCGACGTGCTCGAGGGCCTCGCCAAGGGCCGCAAGGCCATGGACGCCGCGCGCTAACAGGCCGGCCACGCGACATCCCAAGGCGGCACTCTCGCTCAGTGCCGCCTTTTCTATTTGCGCCACCGGGACTAAGATGCGCGGACGTGCCTGACCACGTCTTTTTCTACGGAACGCTGATGTCGCCGTTCAACCGGCCTGGACGGCTGCGCATTACGCCAAAGCTGAGCTACGCCGGCCGGGGCGCCATCGAGGCCGCGCTGTTTGACCTGGGCATTTACCCGGCCGCAGTGCCAACCGCCGATCACAGCCGGGTGTGGGGCGAGGTCTATGTCATGCTCGATACGGCGGCCGTGCTGGCCGCGCTCGACGAAATCGAGGGCTACCGGCCGAACGAACCCGACCGCAGCCTCTATACCCGCATCGTGACGGCCGTGACGCTCGAGGATGGCCACGGCATGCCGGCGTGGGCCTACTTCTACAACGCGCCGCTCGGACGCGCGCAGCGCATCACGTCGGGCGATTATCTCGATCACCTTAACGGGAAGTGAGAAGTGAGAAGTGAGAAGTCAGAAGTACTTCTCACTTCTCACTTCATTTTGCGAGCTCGTCGACGAAGTGCGCAATGGCCGCGGCGACGCGATCCGACAATTCGATGAACTCCACGCCGGTGCGGTAGGTGATGATGTCTTGGTCGACGTCGCTGATGCGCGAGTGGGCGACCCGGCCCTTGACGACGACCGAGCGGTCGCCGAGCGTGAGACGGAAGTCATGCAGCGAATCCAGCTGCAGGGGGAATGCGGTTTCCACCTGCATGCCGCCGTGGCTCATCTGGCGCACGGCAGTAGGCTGGTAGACCATTACCTCGCCGTGTAGCGCCCCCAGGAGTTCGATGCGTTCGGAATCCCGCTTGTTGTCTTCCGGGGCCATTCGCTCGAAATTATAGCGTAGGCCTCGCCGTTGACGTAGGTGAGGATGGGCAGCCGGCGCGTGGCCGGATCGAGCTGCAGCATCTGCAGCACCTGGCACGCCTCATCGTCATCCGGTGCAAAACACAACACCACGAGGTCGGGACGCCGCTGGCGGATGGCGAGGTACGGCGTATCGTCCTTGGCCAGGAAGTCGACACGGAAACGGGTGGTCCCCAGCATGGGCTCGATGCCGACAAGTGCCTCCGGACCCGCGCCAACAATCAGGGCTCGCGGCATTACACTGCTGTCGACCTGCGCCTGGACGGGTCTCATCGGCACCTCCTCGCCTGGGGAACCTACAAGATTCGCGCCAGACAGAAATGGTCCGTTTCCTACAAGAAATTGACGTGCGCTGCGATGAATAGGTGACACAGCTCGTCACTGAATGTGGCAATTAGTGGCAGGTTGGGGCGGGTCAGGCGGGTGGCGCGGGTCAAGCGGTGGGGCGGGTCAGGCGGGTGAGAGGGGACCGGAAAGGGCCGTCAGACGCTCGGCTTCTTCGTCCAGGAAACCCGCGCTCAACGAATTGGATTGCTCCGCTCGTCACCCGACACGAGCGCTCAGCCGTCAGGGACGGCTGGTAGCCTTCTTCTCCTTGATCGCCTGCTCGAGCTGCGGGTTCACTCTGAAGCCGACCTTCTTGGCGTTGGCCAGCGCGGCTTCGGCTTCAGCGATCCGGTTCGTTTCGAGATAGACGACGGCGAGGTTGTTATAGGCCTCGCCGGAACGGCCGTCGGCATCGATGGTGGCCTTGTATTCGCGCTCGGCATCCGCCAACTTGCCCGCCCGGAAGTAGGCGCTGCCGAGCGACAGCGACACCCACGCCGGCACGCCCGAGCCGATCGAGATGTTGTTGCCGCGGGCAATGATGTCCTGCACCTGCCGCTTCTGCTCCTGGAGCTGGCGCAGTTGGTCCTGCGTCTGGATTGTCTGCGGACCCGACTGCACCTGGCGAATCATCTCGTCGATTTCGATGATGCGGTCGGCGCGATAGCGCTGGGCGTCCTGTTGACTCGAGAACTGCCGCCCGACCTGCGCCCGGTAGAGCGCCTGGCAACGGCTGAGCGCCGAGATCGCCGACACGTACTGCTTGAGCGCCATGTGGGCGCGGCCCAAGCCATAGAACGGCATCTCGAACTCAGGGTTGATCTCGATGGCCGCCTGAAAGTGCTTGACCGCCTCCTCGAACTTCTCGCGCCGCATCTGTTCCCAGCCCAACCGGTTCTGCGCGCGGGCCTGGTCGCGAGCCGTCGGCGACGGTTGGGCCGACATTGCGGGAACGAACGTCACGAGGGTCAGGGCCACCGCCAGCAGAGTGCGCATGATCGCCTCCAGTATTCCACCAAGAGAAAACCCCGCGGATCCAGGTGGACCCGCGGGGCGGATGTTACCTGACGCCGCCCAGGTCCCCAAAGGACCCGGGCGGCGTCAGCGGTATGCCGGCGCTTAGAACAGGAACTTGACGCCGATGCGCGCCGCGAGCGGCGCCTGGAAGGCGTTGTCCATCAGGAAGCGCGGATCCTTGACCACGTTCTGGCTCGCGATGAGCGACGCCAGCGTCTGCCGGCCAGAGAAGAACAGCGCCTCGTCCGGGACGACGCCGTTGACCTTCTGGTAGGTCGAGTACTTGCCTACCGCGGTGTCCTGGCTGAACAGGTTCAACACGTTCAGGCTGAGCTGCAGGCTGCGCGAGCCGCCCACCTTGAACGCGTGCTGCACGTAGATGTCGGTTTGCGAGAACATCGGCGTGCGGCCATCGCTGCCGCGGCCGAGGTACTGCACCGGCAGGTTGCTGGTCGGGTAGATGCCGATTTCACGGGTCACCGGCAGGCCGCTGGCCACGTACTGGTTCACGCCCAGGCTGGTGCCAATCGGCAGCTGATAGATGAACTGCGCCTTGAACTGGTGCGGCCGGTCGGTTGCGAGCGGGCCGAAGGCCGCCTGACCGCCGTCCTGGAACATCATCACCGGGTAATCGAACAGCCGGCCCACGTTGGGGCTGGTGCGGCCGTTTTCATCCGACTGCGACAGGCCGGAGTAGTTGCCATAGAGGCGGCTCCACGTGTAGGCGGCGCGCAGGTACCAGCTGTTCGCGAAGCGCTTGTCGAAGGAGAACTCCACCGCGTCGTAATCGCGGACGGCCTTCGGCATGGCGACATTGGCGGCGGCAGTGGCGCCGACGTAGGCGAGCGACGTCAGGCCTTCGCCGGGGTTGGCGATGACGTAGATTTCGTTGCCCTGCGCATCGAGCGAGCCGGTGTCTTCAATGGCGCGGTCGACCTGCTTGTGCACGTAGCGCACGGCCACGGCCATCACGTCGTTCAGCTGGTGGTCGAGGCCGAGCGTCGCCTCCTGCTGCTTCATCGGCTTCAGTTCAGGATCGATCGCGTCCGACCCGAACGAGGGGTGACGGAAGTCGATCGGGCCGCGGATCAGCCGGCCCGAGCAGGTCGGCGGGCACTGGGCGCCGCTGACCAGCGTGCGGTAATCGGCGACGTCGAGCGTGTAGTAGTACTCGAGCCACTTGTCGCCGCCGAACGAGCCGCGCGGCAGCTCGGTCTTGAAGATGTCGTAGAAGATGCCCCACGAACCGGCGATCTTCCACTTGCCGTCGCCGTTGACGTCGTAGGCGAAGCCGGCGCGCGGCGCCAGCTTGTCGGCGAAGCTGAACTCGATGCCGTACTCGGGGATGTCCTCGCCGGTGGCGTAGGTCGGCACCCGCTCGCGCTCGGTGCGGACACCGGCGTTGATGGTCAGCTTGTTGTTGATGGTCCAGGCATCCTGGATGAAGAGGCCGAGGTTGTTGGTGCTCTCGTCGCCTTCGGTGATGAAGCCCTGCTTGGGCGCCACGCCGTTGCTGCGCACCGAGTAGTAGCCGTAGGTGCCACGCTGGCCCGACAGCGCCGTGTTCCAGAAGATCGAGACGCGGTTACGCGATTCGCCGCTGAGCACGTTGGTGCCGACCTGGTCGATCTGCGCGCCGAACTTGACGTTGTGGTCGCCGCCGGCCGTGAAGTAGACGGTGCTGTCGGCCTGGAAGTACAGGCGCGTCTGCTGGTCGCGCGTCACCTTGGTGTTCGACGGGATGCTGGTGAAGCCGGTGCCGGCCTGCAGCGCCAGGGGCACGTCGAGGTAGCCGATGTTGTTGGTGTTGGTCCAGCGGAACAGGGGCTCCTCGGTCACGTTCGAGTCGTTCTGGTCCGCCGAGCGGTAGCCGCCGCGCAGGCCGAACAACAGCTTGGGCGACGCCACCCAGTCGAGGTTGGCGCCGATCGAGTAGTTCGGGAATTCCGAAACCTTGCTGTAGTTGGTGCCGGTCGGGTCGGTGCCGGTCAGCGCGGGCAGCAGGCCCTCGGTCTTCGACGAGCTGTTGTTGTACGACACGCGCATCCGCACGCTGTCGCGCAGCTGCGTCGTGATGTTCGCGGTCAGGTAGTTGACCGACTGGTCCTGCTCGGTCGAGGCGGCGCGGGCGGCCGGGTTGACGGCGGTCGCCGCCGTCACGGTCCGCTTGATCGTGGTCATCGCGGGCTGGTAGCCGGCGAAGAACCACGCGCGGTCCTTCTTAAGCGGGCCGCCGATCGAGAACGCCGGCTCGATGCGGGTCCGATCGTCCTTCGGGTAGTTCACATACTCGGCCACGTCCGAGTTGCTCAGGTTCTGGCGCAGCGTCGGGCGGCGGTCGCCTTCGAGGTCGCTGCCTTCGAAGTTGAAGGTCGCGGTGCCATGGAACGCGTTGGTGCCGCTCTTGGTGACCGCGTTGACGACGCCGCCGGTGGCGCCGCCGAATTCGGCGGTGTAGCCGCTCGACTTGACCTGGACTTCTTCGACGAAGTCGGTGATCAGGTTCTGGCCCGAGGTGCCGTCCTGGATGTCGGTGGTCTCGATGCCGTCGATGATGTAGCGGTTCTCACCGGCGCTGGCGCCGTCGATCGAGAGGCCGCCGAGCTTCGACTCGTTGTTGGCGCCGGGCGCCTGCGTCACCAGCGTGGTGAAGTCGCGCCCCTGGGGCAGCAGTTCGATCTGCTCGGCGCGGATGTTGGTCTGGCGCGAGCTCTGGCGCACGTCAACCAGCGGGGTCTCCGCGGTGACCGTCACCGTCTCGGCCACGCCGGCCAGCGGCAGGGCGAAGTCGACCTTCTTGATCTGGCCGAGGCCGACGCGCACTTCGAACACTTCCTTGGCCACGAAGCCCTGGAGGTTGGCGCTCACCCGGTAGGTGCCGGGGACGAGTGAGGGGAAGCGGTACAAGCCGACGGCGTCAGTCACCGTGGACGTGACGCGGCCATTGGCATCGGCCTCGACAGTTGCCCCGGGCAGCACGGCGCCCGACGCGTCCTTGACGACGCCTTCGATCGAACCACGCTGATCCTGCGCCCAGGCGGGGGCCACCAGCGCGCCGATCAGTAACAGTATTGCGAAAGGTCTTGCGAACATTACCTTTCCTCCTTTGGAAAGCACACGACAACACAACAGGGAAGAGACAATTGCGCTAACGCCGGGTCACCGCCGTTAACGACCCCCTTAAAATGGGGATATTGAATGGTAGTTCAATGACGGGCCAAATTGTGGGACGAATATGCAGATAATGGTGACGAAGTGCACGAAATCAGGAGGCTGCCGGTGGTCCGCGTCGCGGGTTTTTGGCGTATTTCCTGAGGTTTTTTGAACGTTCGTTTGATATCATTTCTTTTCCGATGTCCCCAGCCGGTCCCTCCTCCTCGCAAATCGTGATTCTGGGGGCCGCGCGCACCCCGATTGGTAAGTACGGCGGCGCCTTCAAGGACACCCACGCGGCGGAGCTTGGCGCCGTGGCCGCGCGGGCGGCCCTGGCCCGCGCCGGGATCGCGGCCGACGATATCCAGGAGGTGCTGATGGGCCACGGCCGTCCCGCAGGCACCGGACCCAATCCGGCGCGGCAGGTCGGCCACCGGGCCGGCGTGCCCAACGCCACGCCCGCTTACACCATCAACAAGGCCTGCGCCGGCGGCATGCAGGCCGTGGCGTCCGGCGCGCAAAGCATCCTGCTGGGCGAGTCGGAGGTGGTGCTGGCCGGCGGCATCGAGAACATGAGCCGCACGCCGTACCTGATCGACGCCGCCGACGCGCGCTGGGGCCACAAGATGGGCCACTTCCAGTTCGTCGACGCGATGTACCGCGACGGCTTTCAGGATCCGCTGTCAGGCCTGATCATGGGCGAGACCGCGGAGGTGCTGGCGCGGCAATACGGCATCACCCGCGAGCAATCCGATGCGTTTGCGCTCGACAGCCAGCGCAAGGCGGAAGCCGCCCAGAAGGCCGGCCACTTCGCTCGCGAGATCGCGCCGGTCACGGTGACCGAGCGTGGCGCCGCCAGGGAGATCTGCGCTGACGAACATCCGCGGCATGGCTCGACGATCGAGGCGTTGCGCAAGCTGCCCCTCACGTTTCCCCAGGTCGAAGGGCACGACGGCATCATCACGGCCGGCTCGGCGTCGGGCATCACCGACGGCGCGGCCGCCCTGGTGCTGGCCTCGTCGGCGTTTGCCGAAGCCCGCGGCCTGACGCCGCTGGCGCGTGTCATCGGCTGGGCGAGCGCCGGCGTCGATCCCCGGATCATGGGCATTGGCCCCGTACCGGCGATCGCGAAGTTGCAGCAGCGCACCGGCCTCGCCATCGACGACTTCGACCTGGTCGAGATCAACGAAGCGTTTGCCGCGCAGGTGCTGGCCGTGCTGAAGGACGTGCCGATCCCCGCGGAGAAGCTGAACGTGAATGGCGGCGCGATTGCCCTGGGGCATCCGATCGGTTGCAGCGGCGCGCGCATCATCGTCACCTTGCTGCACGAATTGCTGCGCCGCGGCCAGAGGCGCGGCCTGGCCACCCTCTGCGTGAGCGGCGGCATGGGCATGGCGCTGGCGATTGAAACCTGCTAGCACGAGCAGACAAGGCGACAAAAAAGGAGTTCAGGAGATCACAAGTCAGCGCCTCATCTCTTTGTCTTCTCGGATTAGATTATGAGAATTGCGGTCATACCAGGCGACGGAATCGGCAAGGACGTCACCGCCGAAGCGGTCAAGGTGCTGCAGGCGGCCGGCGAGGCGTTCGGCCGCCGTTTCGACCTGGTCCACCTGCCGTGGAGCGCGGACCATTACCTGAAGACCGGCGAGACGCTGCCGGCCAACGGCTACCAGATGCTGCGCGACGAGTTCCAGGCGATCTTCGTCGGCGCGCTGGGCGACCCGCGGGTGCCCGGCAACCAGCACGCGCGCGACATCCTGCTCGGCACGCGCTTCGAACTCGATCTCTACGTCAACTACCGCCCGGTGCGGCTGCTCGACGACCGGCTGTGTCCGCTCAAGAATCGCGGCCGCCAGGACGTCAACTTCGTCGTGTTCCGCGAGAACACCGAAGGGGTCTACGTCAGCGTCGGCGGCCGCTTCAAGGCCGGCACCCCTGACGAAGTGGCGATTCAGGAAGAGATCAACACCTTCAAGGGCGTCAACCGCATCATTCGCCACGCGTTCGAATATGCCAAGGCAAACGGCCTGACCAGGGTGTGCATGGCCGACAAGAGCAACGCCATGCAGCAGGGCCATGCCCTGTGGCAGCGGGTCTACAAGGAGGTCGCAGCGGAATACCCGCAGATCACCGCGACGCATCAGTACATTGACGCGCTGGCGATGTTCCTCGTGAAGGACCCGGGTCAGTACCAGGTGATCGTCACCAACAACCTGTTCGGCGACATCGTCACCGACATCGGCGGGGCGCTGCAGGGCGGCCTCGGCATGGCGGCCTCGGGCAATATCCATCCCGGCAAGACGTCGCTGTTCGAGCCGGTGCACGGCTCGGCGCCGCCGCTGGCGGGCAAGAACGTGGCCAACCCGATGGGCGCCATCCTGTCGTCGGCGCTGATGCTCGAGACCCTGGGCGCGGCCGACGAGGCCCGCGCCATCGAGCGCGCCGTCGAAGCGGCGATCAGCCAGAATCACACCACCTCAGACATCGGCGGTTCGCTCGGCACGCGAGAAGTCGGCGACTGGATCGCCAAGCGGATTCAGAAGTGAAGCCAGTATTGCCAGCAGGGCAGCACGTTGCTGCTGCCGGGAGTATTGCCAGGAGGGCAGCACTTTAGTGCTGCCGCGAGAACCATATGCCCAAATCAGTGTTCATCATCGGCGGCGCGCGCACTCCCATGACGCAGCACGTAGGCGCGCTCAAGGATTTTTCGGCGATTGAACTAGGCGCCCTCGCCTCGAAGGGGGCGTTCGAGCGCACCGGCGTCAAGCCCGAGTGGATCGAGCACGTCGTGTTCGGCAACGTGCAGCAGAGCAGTGTCGACGCGCACTACGGCGGCCGTCACGTCGGGCTCAAGGCCGGCGTGCCGATTGAAGTGCCGGCGCTGACCGTCAACCGCCTGTGCGGTTCGGGCATCCAGGCCGTGCTGAGCGGCGCGCAGCTGATCCAGCTGGACGAGGCCGGGATGGTGCTGGCCGGCGGCATGGAGAGCATGAGCCAGGTGCCGCACGTCATTCGCGGCGCGCGCGCGGGCTTCAAGCTCGGGCAAGGCAAGCTCGAAGACTGGTTGTGGGAAGGCCTGACCGACCCGTACGCGGGATGCTCGATGGCCATTACCGCCGAGAACTGCGCCGTCAAGTACGGCATCACGCGCGAAGACGCCGACGCCTATGCGCTGCGCAGCCAGCAACTGGCGCACCAGGCGTGGACGTCCGGGATCATGAAGGACGAAGTCGTGCCGGTGGAGATCAAGGGCCGCAAGGGCGTGACGGTGATTGACCGGGACGACCACATGCGTCCCGAGACCACCATGGAAATCCTGGCCAAGCTGCCAGCCGCCTTCAAGAAGGACGGCATCGTCACCGCCGGCAACGCCAGCGGCATTGTCGACGGCGCGGCCGCCCTCGTGATTGCGGGTGAAGAGGCGGTCCAGAAGCACGGGGTCAAGCCGCTCGGCCGCATCGTGTCGTGGGCGACGGTGGGGGTCGAGCCCACCATGATGGGCATGGGCCCGGCGCCGGCGATTCGCAAGGCGCTCGAACACGCCCGGATGTCGTTCGGGCAGCTCGACCTGATCGAGATCAACGAGGCCTTCGCGGCGCAGTACCTCGCCTGCGAAAAGGAGCTGGGCCTCAGCCGCGACAAGGTGAACGTGAACGGCGGCGCCATTGCCATCGGCCACCCGCTGGGCGCCAGCGGCGCGCGCATCCTGCTGACGCTGCTGCTCGAGTTGCGCCGGCGCGGCAAGAAATTCGGGGTGGCCTCGGCCTGCATTGGCGGCGGTCAAGGCATTGCGATGATCGTGGAGGCCCTGTAATGGAAATCAAGACCGTTGGCGTGATTGGTTGCGGGTTGATGGGCGCGGGCATCGCGCAGGTGTCGGCCGCCGCCGGCTTCAAGACCTTCGTTCTCGAGGTCAACGACGAGGTGCTGAAGAAGGGCGTCGGGCGCATCGACAAGTTCCTGACCGGCGGTATCGAGAAGGGCAAGGTCACCCCTGAGCAGAAGGCGACCGTGTTCGCGAACCTGACGGGGACCACGAACTTCGCGGACCTGAAGGACTGCGACCTCGTGATCGAGGCGATCGTCGAGAACGTCGAGGTCAAGAAGAAGACCTACGCGCAGATCGAGGCCGTGGTCGGCCAGCACTGCCTGATCGCGTCGAACACCTCGTCGCTGTGCATCACGGAGCTCGGCGCCGGCACGACCCGTCCCGACAAGGTCGCCGGCCTGCACTTCTTCAACCCCGTGCCGCTGATGAAGCTGGTGGAGGTGATTCGCGCGCTGGCGACCAGCCAGGAAACCTACGACGCGCTGATGACGTTCGCGCGGGCCATCGGCAAGGAGCCGGTGACGGCGCCCGATCGCGGCGGCTTCATCGTCAACCGCCTGCTGGTGCCGTACCTGCTGGATGCAATCCGCTGCCTGGAAGACGGCCTCGGGACGGTGGCCGACATCGACAACGGCATGAAGCTCGGGTGCGGCTATCCAATGGGGCCGTTCACGCTGCTCGACTACGTCGGCCTCGACACGACGTATTACATTGCCAACATCATGTTCGACGAGTTCCGGGAAGCCCGCTTCGCGCCGCCGCCGCTGCTGAAGCGAATGGTGATTGCCGGGCACTACGGCAAGAAGTCCGGCAAGGGCTTCTACGACTACGCCGCAAAATAACCGCTAGCGCAAGGCCTGGAGCAGGCGCCGGGCCTGCTCCTTGAAGCGCCGGTCCTCCGGCCCCCAGTCCGGGTCGGCAGGCGCGTCAATCGCGGCCTGGTACGCCTGGCGCGCCTCGTCTTGGCGTCCCATGTCGGCGAGCGTGTCGCCGAGAAACAAATGCGAGATCACGCTGTTGGGCCCGTACGTGAGCGACTTGCGGAGGTGTTCCTCGGACTTCTTGTTGCTTCCCCCGAACAGCCCCGGCACCTTGAAGTACCACCGGCCCAGGGCGCGGTCGGCCGAGCCCTGCAGGTAGGCCGGATTGAGCTTCAGCGTCTGTTCAAGCGCGGCGCGGATCTGCCCGCGATACTTGATGCCTTGCCGCAGGCCAAACGACTCGGCCAGCGCGCCCATGTTGGCGGCCAGCCAGAAGTGGCCTTCCGGCCGGCGGGCATCGATGGCGATGGCCGCCCGCGCCGCCGTCATGCCGGCCTCGAGCGCGCCCTTGCGCTGGGGTTCGGGCAGCCCGTTGGTGCCCAGCCAGTAACGGGCCTGCGCCAACCGATACGCCGAGATGAAGTCCTTGGGGTTGGCTGCGAGCCGGGCGGCCCAGAGATCCGCCGCCTTTTGGGCGCTCGCGAGGTTCTCCCGGTCCTGATAGAGCGAGTCGGGAACCTCGTCGGGAACCTGGACGGCAATTCGAGCATCCAACACCGATATGGCACTCGAAGCATCCGCTGCACCCGACGCACCCACGACTAGATACAATGAGCCGATGCAGGATCTGATCCAGCGCTTGCTGATCGAGCTCGGCGAAGACCCGGCCCGCGAGGGGCTGGTCAAGACGCCGCGGCGAGTAGACAAGGCGCTGAAGTTTCTCACGAGCGGCTACCACACCGATATCGACGAAACCCTTAACGGGGCGCTGTTCAGCGTCGATTATAGCGAGATGGTCATTGTCCGCGACATCGACTTCTATAGCATGTGCGAGCACCACCTGCTGCCGTTCTTCGGCAAGTGCCACGTCGCCTACATTCCCAACAAAAAGGTGATTGGCCTCAGCAAGATCCCGCGCCTGGTCGACATCTTCGCGCGGCGGCTGCAGCTGCAGGAGCGGATGACCAACCAGATCGCCGAGACTATCACCGAGAAGATCAATCCGCTCGGCGTCGCCGTGGTGTGCGAGGGCACCCACCTCTGCATGTCGATGCGCGGCGTGGAGAAGCAGAACTCCTACACCATCACCAGCGCCATGCTGGGCGCGTTTCGGGATCAGTCGCGGACGCGGATGGAGTTCCTCGAGTTGCTCAGGCTGCGCGGCGGCCTCGCCCGCTCCGGGCCGACCCACTCCCACGATCTCGACGAGTAATGGGAAGTGGACAAGTGAAAAGTGAAAAGTGAAAAGTTAGAAGTGAGAAGTGAGAAGACTCGGCTTCTCACCCCTCACCCTTTCTAACTTCTAACTTCTAACTTCTAACTTCTAACTTCTAACTTCTAACTTCTGACTTCGCTAGAAGCGGAGCGCCGCGTTGAAGCGGATGTTGCGCGGGCCGTAGACCTGCGCCGGCGAGGCGAACTGCGCCACGGTGTTGATCGCGCCGTTGGGGTCGCCATTCTGCCGCAGGTTGATGGTCCCGCTCAACGTCCGCGCGTCCCAGGCGGTGTTGGTGTTGGTGAGGTTGTTGAAGTCCACTGACACCTCGAGCGACCGGGCCCCGAAGCGCATGGTCTTGAACGCGCGCAGGTCGGCCGCGGCGCGCCGTTCAAGCCGGTATGAGCCGAGCGGCTCCACGTTCACGGTGCTGTT
>Ga0209770_10000660_pt1 | contig 18452 bp, 24 predicted proteins | sample LauGreSu1BDMLBDD_2_FD_187572 | JGI IMG/M metagenome (GOLD analysis project Ga0209770, IMG submission 187572) | Freshwater lake microbial communities from Lake Michigan, USA - Su13.BD.MLB.DD (SPAdes) (version 2) | ecosystem: Environmental > Aquatic > Freshwater > Lake | place: Lake Michigan, USA...
TTTTTGATGACTTCTTCCGGTGTGTGTCTTTTCTGTTTCATGAGAGTTCCTACGGCGCTCCGCGCCGCTTTCTCTCATAACTCCTGGCTCAGTTTTCGGGGAGCACTCCACAGTCGGCCATCCTGATTGATGCCCGCAGCGGGAGGGTTCTTTTTCAAAAAAACGCCGATGCCCAACGCCCCGTCGCCAGTACCCAAAAACTCCTCACCGCTTTGCTGCTCGCCCGTGCTGGAAATCTCGAGGAGATCGTCACTATCGCACAGCCCGAAACGCACGCAGAGCCCGCAAAGCTTGGTCTCAAGGTGGGCGAACGCTACCCGCGCCGCCAACTCCTCGAAGCCGTGATGGTCAAAAGCATGAATGATGCCTGCGCGGCACTCGCCCGCGACCACAGCGGATCGGAGGAGGCTTTTGCCGAAAAGATGAATGCCACAGCCTCCGCGATTGGCGCCAATTCCTCGCACTTCGCGAACAGCAACGGCCTGCCGGCTGAGCAATACTCCACAGCGCGCGACATCGCACGCGTTGCCTTTTACGCCTACCGCAATCCCGAACTCCGCGAGATGATGCAAAAAAAGGAATCCCGCTTCCGGCACAACAACGGCCGTATCTCCTTGCTCGAGGCGACCAATTTTCTCCTCAGCCGCTCACCTGCCTTCAACGGCATGAAGACAGGCTACACGAACGCCGCCGGGCGCTGCCTCGTTTCTAGCGGCTGTCTCAATGGCCGTGAAGTGATCCTTGTCCAACTCGGCAGCAAAACGAAATACATCTTCAACGACGCAGCCCGCGCGATGGCCTGGGCGCCTCCCGAACCCCTTTTCTTTACCAACGGAAGCAACACCGTGATTGGCGACTCGGTGTTTTAATCACCGCGATATTTCGATCGCGCCCATTTGCTGGGAGAGGCCCCAGAATGGAACGACCAAGCGCGAATCGGCCGAACGGACGGCACGGATGGTGTTCCACGCACAAGTCGCCGCGAAAGCTTCAAAGTTCGACTCGCCGCAGGCGTTCGAGAGATTCCGGCCTGACAACGCTTTCGCAACCGCCGGACGAGTCCAATTTCTCGCCGTGTCGGCGAAAGGCAGCGAGGGGTCAAATTCACCGACGAGGGTTTCGGCCGCCACAGAAGCTTGAGCTCGGTTGCGGAAGCTGAATCCGTCTGCGATGCGGTGGATTTGCGCGAGAGCATCGGGAGATTTTTTCCCAAGAAGAATCGCCCCAGCTCCTTCGGCAACGCCGGTTTCAGGCTGGCTAGCAAACCATCGCGCGGATTGCATGACATCCAGAAACACGGGATCAAATTCCTCGCCGCCCACGACAATCACATGTTCGACATCGCCGTTCGCGAGCCAGAGCGCGGCAGTGCGAAGAGCGGTGCTCCAGCAAGAGGTGTCGCCTGTTTGGGAGTAAACCGGCCCGCCAATTTTGAGTTCGGAAACGACATGGCTGAGCGGCGTGTTAACAACGGTTTCGGGAAAAAGAATCGGGCTCGCGAAGCGGCGTCCATCTGTCGTGAGGCCCTTGTAGAAGCGAACAGAATAAACAAGACAGCCGATGAAAAACGCGCCAACGAGTCCCACGCGGGAGGGATCGATATCAGGGCGGGACTCGAGGATTTGAGCAACGGCTTCAATGAGGTGGTGCGAGAGCGGGCTGGCGCGGCGTAGCCTCGGGCGCATTCGCCAACGGTTGAAGGGCTCTGCAGCGAGATCGATCGTGGCAACCTCGCGCGTGATGGCGGGGTTGGTGATCTGTGCAACTTGGCGGCTTGACCAAGCCGCCTCCAGCAAGGCGGGATCGCTTCCTCCCGGGCAGGACACTCCGACAGCCAAAATGGAAATCGGTTCTCTCATACGGCGGCAAGGAGAAGGGCGGCGTTCGAACCACCGAAACCCAGGTTCACGCTCAGGACGACGGGTTTTTCCAAAACCTCGCCGGGCTGTGCGAGCCAGCCTGCGACTTCTGGAATCGGAGTGGTGGTTTTGATTTGGGGAGGAATTCGGCGGGTTTGCAGCGCGAGGAGCGAAAACACCGCCTCGAGGGTTCCAGCGGCGCCAAGCGTGTGGCCTATGGCGGCTTTTGTGGAGACGAGACGCGGCGGGGAATTTTCAGTAAAAACTCGAGCGAAGGCGGCCGCTTCGGCGCTGTCGTTGAAGGGCGTTCCTGTGCCGTGGGCGTTGATATGTCCGATCGCCGAATGTTGAAGCCCGGCTTGATCCAGCGCGCGCCGGATGCAGATTTCAAGCGGCCCGCCGGTCGGATCGGGCTGGGTGATGTGGTGAGTGTCGGTCGTGTGGCCGTAGCCGATGATGCGCCCCTTGATTTTGGCACCTCGCGCGGCCGCGTGGACGGCGCTTTCGATCACTAAAAATGCTGCGCCTTCACCGAGCATGAGCCCGCGGCGGTTGGCATCGAATGGGCGGCAGTCATCGGGCGCGAGGGCCTGCAGGCAATCGAAGCCGCAGTAGACCAATTCGCAGAGAGCCTCGAATCCACCCGCCAGGACGATGTTGGCAAATCCTCCCCTTACGAGATCGGCAGCATGGCCGATGGCATTTGCCCCGCTCGCGCAGGCATTCGAGACAACCATCGCGGGCCCGCTGAAGCCGAGGCTTTGCTGCAGATCGGCGACCTGCTGTTGAGCAGGGTAGCGCGAGACGCGGGAGGATTGCTGCCGAGTATTTCCTGCCCACACGCCCTGGAGAAAGGCTTCACCGAGTTCCATGCCATTCGCGGTTGTGCTCAGTGACATTTCCAATCGGGAAAAAACCGAGCGGCCATCAGACCCCAAAATTCCCGCATCCACCATGGCCTCGCGGGCGGCGGGCAGAGCCAAACGAGCGGCGCGACTCAAGCGCGACACGCTCTTTTTTGGCAGCCAATCGATTTTCGGCATCACCGCCTCGGCACCTTCGACGACACGGCAACCCTCGACAGGAATGCATGAGATCGGCGCGCGGGCCCCCTCTCCTGCGATCAGGCGCGACCAAGTGGACTCCGTGTTTCCACCCAACGGCGAAACACAGCCCCATCCGGTGACGACGACCTCTTGCGATGATTGCACGGAGTAAAAACTACCGGCCATCCCCGCGCGGGGGAATTTTCAATTTGCTGGCGCGAGCTGGCGGCTTAGCGTGATTCGACCCCGGGCTATGGCCTTTTCTCCGGAGTCGGTTTTGAACTCAAATTGAGCAAGCGACCCGAGCTCGCGCACTAGCTTCGTGCGGATTTCAAGGGTTTCACCCGGACGCACGGCGGCGAGCACTCGCATCGCATCGATCAAGGCTACGAAGATCGGCGTTTTTTCAGCCCCGGCGGTGGACTGCATCCAGAACGCCCCGCAGGTCTGCGCGGCGGATTCAATCAAGAGCGCGGCGGGAACGAGTGGATCGCCGGGGAAATGATCTTTAAAAAATGCCAGCCCGGGATCGAGGTGCCAGCGTCCGACTCCGGTGTCGCCCTCAATGGCGAAGTCGTCGAGAAAGCGGAATCCGGGACCGTGCGGAGTGAGAGGCGTTTTCATTTTTCGAGTCTTGAGAAATGGTGCCACTGGTCGGGATGGCAAGCGAACATCGGAACGAGGTGATCCAGCGCGAGCCGGCGGGTGAAATGCGCAAGCGTCGCCTCACGGCCCTCGGGCAGCCACTCGGGATACATCGGCGGCTCGGCATGAATCTCAAACTTCCCATTGGGTTGACGCGTGATCGAGACGGCCACCAGCGGGGCTCCGGAGAGGAGGGACAGCAGCACGGGCGAGGTGGAAAACGGAATCCTCCCGTGCGGCAGATCGACCATCGCGATGTTGTCATCAAACGGCCTGTCGCACAGCAGCGCGACCATGGCACCGTTGCGGAGATAGCGCGTAATTTCCACGGCGGAGAAGGCATCACCCCCGACCACCACGGTTTCGACGCCCCAACGTTTGCGGAAATTCGCGCGCCAGTCGGTGAGTTCGGAAGTTGGCTCTGGCAGGGTGAGCGCGGTGATCGGGTAGCCCATCTGCGCCATCACGAGGCCGCCGAATTCAAAAAAACCAAGGTGTCCAGTAACAAAAAGGCAGCCTCTCCCGAGGCTCCGCGCGTTCTCGATGTGTTCGATGCCGGATTTTTTCCCGATCATCCCTAAAACCTCACTGGGTTCGCTCGAAGCCAGCTCGGTGTATTCACGAAAATTCAGCGCCTGCTGGATGCAAAGTCGCACCGCATTGGCTGTCGTCGCTTTTGCGGGGGCGAGCAGGGAAATATTCGCACGGATGTCTCGCAGCACCCTCGGATGAGTGGCCGCGTAACCGAGCCCGATCAGTCGGGCGACGAAATAACTGAAGCGCCGCCCGAAGCGCCGGCGCCCCCAAATCCCCAGTTCGAACCCCCCCGGACGGTAGAATGTTTTGTAAAATTTGGCGGAGCGGTAATCGCGGGGATGTCGGAATCGAAGGACAAAAAACACCGAGGTGGCCGCCGCCAAAAGAATCAGGAGAAGGCGGAGCGGCATCTAACGGAGAGAGCAAATAGGCGGAGCAAGGCGAAGGAAGCGTTGTGCTGCACAAACAAGGTCGAAGAGCGCGAGCCGAAGATGCTCAGAGAGTGGCAAATCGGTTTTCCCTCCGACAAGAAAACCAATGCTTCGCGGGATATCGAAGTAGGGCATGGGATTCATAAACATTTCAAATCCGGCGCGGTCGTAGAACAAGCGAATGATCCGGGCGTAGAGCTTCATCCAGCCTTCTATCTCGCGGGTATAGGCGCGGCACTCACGGGAATCAAGGCCGGCGCCCAGGATCTCGTGCCTTTGGATCGTTTGAGCGGCGAGGCGACCGGATTTCATCGCAAGCATCACTCCAGAGGAAAAAATCGGGTCGATGAATCCAGCGGCATCTCCAGTCATGAGCACGCGACCCCGAGCAAAAGTTTCATGGCGCCAACTGTAATCGGCTGTTGCTCTGAGTGAGATTAGGGCCTCGGCCCCCGCCATGCGTGAAGCGACTTCGGGATTTGCATCGATGCAGGCTTGAAAAGCAGCATTCAAGTTTCCGCCATGCTCCTTCAGCAGGCCGGGCGGAATAACTGCACCGACAGAGGTGGTGTCATTCGCCAGTGGAATGAGCCAAAACCAACCCTCCTTGATTCGCACGATCACCGTGTGACCGGCAGCCTCGCCGCCATTTCGAACGACACCACAAAAGTGGCTGTAGATGGCGACCATCTTGCGGTCGCGAGTGGCCTTTCGAGGAATTTTCAAAAACTCCCCGGCGACTCCGTTGCGACCACTGGCATCAATCAGCCAACGGGTTTCTGCGCAATGCAACCCGCCCGCATCGCTCCAAGTCACTGCAGTGTTTCCGTTCGCAAGGGTTTCGATCGCGAACACTTTCGCACCCTCCACGACCTCGCAGCCCTCGGCGCGAGCGCTATTCATTAAGAGATGATCAAAGCGGGCGCGATCGACCTGGTAGGTGTAATCATAGGTTTCGCCAAAGACTCGACGAAACCAGTAGCGATTGAATCGCTCGTTGCTACCCGTGGTGAAATCCGCACCATATTTTTTAATAAAGCCGCCGCGCTCGAGTTCCGGCCAGATCTTGAGTTCGCAAAGAATGTCGTTTCCACACGGCAGGAGCGACTCGCCGATGATAAAACGAGGAAAGTGCTCCTTTTCGAGAAGAAGCGGTTTCAATCCAGCCCGGGCCAGATAACAACCGGCAACAGAACCTGCAGGACCTGCGCCGACGACCACCACATCGCAGGGGGATGAAGCCATCAAAGAAACTCAAGCCGCCGGGGCGAGGCGTCGAGTAATCCAATCGCGGAGGACGCCGAGGCTTTGCAGGGCGTCGCGGGCCGTTGTCGCGTCGCCGATGGTGATGCCGTATCTTTTCTCGACCGCGATGATGATTTGGAGGGCGTCGAGCGAGTCGAGGCCAATGCCTTCGGAGCCGAAAAGCGGCGTGTCTTCTCCAATGGCGGCGGGGTCGGTTTTGAGCATGACATTCTCCGCGAGAAGGGTGCGGAGGGTTTCGATAGAGACGGCCTCGGCGGTACTCATTTCCAAGGGAAGAATTGGGGCTCAAGCCGGATCGAGAACAAATGAAAAACCATGGTCATGGACGCTAGCCATAAGGGCTTCGAGTGTGCAAGCACGCTGTCCCTCGCGCATTCCAGGCAGGTGGCTGTCGTGGAAAAGAACGATCGCGCCGGGTTGGAGGGAGGTTAGGATTTTACTTATGACTCGGGCAGGATTTTTCGGCACGCCGTCGTTGCCGGTGGCCGACCAACCAGACATTTTCAACCCAAGTTCTCGCGCGGCGAGGTGGACGAAGGGATTCGCCATTCCGACCGGGGCGCGAAACCGCGTGGGTTCGCATTCGGTCGCCTCACGAATGGCAGCGGAGCACCGAGCGATCTCATGGCGGGCGCGACACGGACCCGCTGCCCAGAAGGAAGCCGAAGGGTGCGAAAAAGTGTGGTTTTGCACCGAATGCCCCTCGTCACACATCCGGCGGCACAAATCCGAGTGGGCAGCGGCTTTTTTCCCGATCACAAAAAACTCCGCCCTGACTCCTTCGCGGGCGAGGAGATCGAGAATTTGAGGTGTTTGGCGCGGATCGGGGCCGTCATCAATCGTCAGGCGGAGCTGCGGGCCAGGTGCTGCGAAGCAGGTTTCGACCGGGGCGAACCACGAGGAATTCCGAACCACGCAGGGGAAAACCATCAGCCACCCAAGAAGAGCGCGTGCAAAGCCATCGCGCCTCATGGCTGCGTCATTTTGGCCAAACGGAAAATCGTCTCGCCATCGCGGCCAAGGTTTTGTCGATAGTAGCCCTCCAGCCGCCTTGAGAGATCGCGAGCCGTTTCCGCAGGATCGGCCTGAAAGATTTCGCCGGCTGAAAACCGGAACTTAATCGGCTCGGTGGTGGGTTTGAAAAAGGAATATTCCTTCCCGAGAAAGAGCGAATTCGTTTCGATGAAAACGGTGCGGATCGGTGCGCGGGCTTTGACCGCGAGCAAGGCCGGGCCGTCGTGGAAGGGGTGCAGCGCGCCGCGCATGGTGCGGGTTCCCTCGGGAAAGAGCAGGATATTCTCACCGCGCTGTAGCCGCTGGCGGCACTCCTTGAGCATTCGCAAGGCGGGATCGCGGGGAACGAAATCCGCGAGCCGCGCGGGAAGCGAGAGTAGCGGGTTGCTCCACGGATTCGTCCCAACCACGCAGCCAGTGCCCGGGATTTTCCAAAAAAAACAAATCGCATCCAGAATCGAGGGATGGTTTGCGCAAACGATAGAGCCTTTCCACGAGGCGGCGTCCTCGAAGCCCTCGAACTCACAGTGAACAAGATTCCGTGCAGCAAGATCAGAAAAAAACTGCCCGCTGTTTGTGGACAGCCGACTTCTCACGGCTGCGATATCCGCCTCGCGGTCGTTGTCTTTTTTTCGCAACAGCAGCCAGGCGGTGAAGACCAGACAACGACTGTAGAAAGAAAGAAATGCCCGCTGCTGGGCAAAGCGTGCGGCCGGATCTGCTCGCTGGCTCGATGGCATGAAATCCACCGCCGGGGAAGATCCGTGGAGAGGGAGAACTCGGTTTGCCATTCGCCTCATCTTTGATCAATCTCCTCGCCCATCACCAGAACAACCTCTTCGCCTTTTGGAAACCACCGCCCCCGCCCCTATCGAATCCGAATACGATGTGATCGTGGATGGCGCCGGACCGGCCGGGGTGGCCGCTGCGATTGCCTCCGCCCGCGACGGCGCGAAGACTCTGCTTTTCAGCAACGCGACGATGCTCGGGGGATTTTCGGCGAACACTTTTGTGCACAGCCTCTGCGGTTGCTATGTGGTCAGCCAGGACATCATTCCACGACCGGCCAATGGCGGGTTAGCGCTGGAATTCGTCGAGCACCTGATTAATGCCTCAGCCGACAGCCGCCCTTTGCGCGTCGGCCCGTTCGACATGATTTTCCAGTCGCCGATTCGATTTTCGCACCAGTGCCAGGAACTTTGCTCGCGGGAGAAAAACCTGACCATCGCCTTGAAAACCCGCTTGACATCGGTGGAAGGAACTGGAACTCGCATCGAAAGCGTGTATTTCGAGGAACGCGAGGAACCCGTGCGCGCACGAGCTTTTGTGGATTCCACGCGCGAGGCGGACCTGGCTTTTCTCGCCGGAGCGGATTTCGAGAGCCCGGAATCTTGCTCGCGGCACAGGCAGGCTTTTATTTTTTCCATTCGCGGGCAAGAAGCTGATGCCTCGGACGACGAAGGGCGCCAGAGATTGTCCGAATCAATCGTCGATGGGATTCGCAGCGGAGTTCTCACTCCCCAGATCGGACTGGCCGTCATGCGACTCGTGCAGCTCGATGAAAATCCCGGTGCCTGTGTGGGGATCGACGCCGAGGGCGACCACTTCAGCGCGTTGAATCCGGACTCCCTGATCCGCTTCCAGATTCTCAGTGGGAATCTCGCCATGGAGCTGGAAAACCACCTCCGGGCCAGACTGCCGGGCTTTCAAAGATGCGAAGTTGCCGTGGTGCCGGCGCAGGCTTGCGAACGCGAAAGCCGACGCGTGATCGGACGGCACCGGTTGACCGAGGAGGATTTGCAATCAGGCCGAGCTTTTGAAGATGCCGTTTGCCGCACGGGCTGGCCGATCTTGGCAGACCCGTCGCTTTTGGGTGCAACGGTTTTTGATCCGAATCGGGCGAGAACTTGCGCGGTGCCGCTTCGATCGCTTATTTCAAGAGAGATCGGAAATCTTTTTATGGCAGGACGGTGTATTTCTTCAGCGCATGTAGCACAGGGCGCCCTTCGGGTGATCGGAACCTCGCTGGCGATCGGACAAGCCGCTGGACTCGCCGCCGCTCGAACATCGTGTTCAGAGGAAAATGCGATCCCCGAGGGAACCGAAGCCGAGGTGGCGGCCACGATTCGCGCGGCTTTTGAATCCGGACTCTGAGTCATGCCGAAGGATCGATCGCTTGCTGATATTTCACGGGCCTACGGGAGTTCGCGTTGGCTGCGCGGCTATGTGAGCGGAAAGATCAAGTGGGATCCGGTTTACCCGCTGGCCCGTCGCGAAATCATCCACCGAGACCAACCCGTGATCGATATTGGATGTGGGATCGGGTTGCTGGGAATTTCCATGCGCGCGGCGGGTATCTCCCTGCGTTACCGGGGTACGGATATTTCGGCGTGGAAGGTGAATGCAGGCAAGGAAGCCGTGCGCTACTACGGGTTCGAAAATGCCGGCTTCGAGGTGTGCGGTGCTCTCTCCACAACGATCACGCCCGGAGGGACTGTTTGCATGTTCGATGTCCTACATTATCTCGATGCGGCGGAGCAACAGAGGATGCTCGAACAATTGGCCGATGCCGCCGAGGCCGGCTCGCTCGTTCTCCTCCGTACTGCACTGCGCGGAACAGGCTGGCGCTACGCGGCGACCTTGATCGAGGAATGGTGGACCCGCGCGACCGGCTGGATTCGCGGCGGCCAAATCAATTTTCCTTCGCAGGAGGAAATCCTCGGAGTGTTTGAGGATCGAGGGTTGTTCGCCGAGATTTCTCCGCTTTGGGGCAAAACCCCCTTTGCGAGCTATCTCGTGAAAATCCACCCGCGCGCCAAGTCCGCCTCCCAACCTCGCCGCCGAGCGGCCTAGGCTTTCGGTCTTTGAAATCCCACGCGTCGGGGTTTAGTCTGCGAAAGTGAGATTGCGTGTTTCCATCGCCTGCGCCGAGCTGGTGTTTGCCGCCACTGTTGCGTCCCACGCCTCGCCACCCGTGCTCGACGGCGAGCAAATTAGCTCTGCCGTGTTCATGGAAACGGTAACCCTGCCTTCACCCGGCGAGTTTTTCGCGGCGGTGGACAAGCAGTTCCAGCCGAACTGGTCGCAGCTTGTGAAACCCGCCGTTCCCGTAGCTACGGCACAGCGGGAACACCTTGCCCTCCAACTCGGCGTGCTGCTGGCAGACGGATTTGTTGCGATCGAGGCCCAAGACGGCCAGACAGCGAAAAACAACGGACGCGATGTCCTGAGTCTCGCGAAAAAACTCAATGTCAGCCAAAATGTGCTCGCGAGGTGTCAGAACATCTCCGACCTCGCGGACAAGGGTGATTGGCGGACATTGCGCGAGGAATTGGACGCCATGCAAAACGACATACGCCTCTCAATGCAGGAACAGAACGACTACGACTTGTTGGTTTTTCTGATGATCGGTTCGTGGATCCGCCAAATGGAAATCGCCACCGACCTGCTCATTAAAAGCCCAATACCGGACGCCACCGAGTTGCTCGTCCAACCCGCGATTCTCGACCACTTGCTCGAGCGCCTCAACGGCCTTCCCGAAAAGACCCTCACCAATCCCCTTCCACAGACTTTCCTCACACATCTCCAAACCTTGAAAGTCCACCTGTCAAAAGGTGCCTACGCTCCCCTCGAGGACTCATCTGTGCGCGAGATCGCGGCGTCGATGACCGCCCTGCTTCACACTGCCGCCGAGCCACCTGCGAAGCCATGAGATGCGCGTTGTTTATTTTGTCTTTGTCTCTCGCTCTCCGATCCGCCAGCGCACAGGAACCCGTGCCGGCACAATCCAAACCTGCTCCGCTGGATTGGAATCCAGCAGAGTCGAGCCCGAGAAGCCGCGCCCTAGAATTGGCCGCCGAAGGCAAGTCGCAAGGCTATGCACTCCGCGACGGCTTTTGGTTCGGCACTTTGGAAAAAGACCAGCCCGTTGTGCTGGCAGTTCAGCTCTTTGCTTGGAACGACTATTCGTTTTCCGCCGCTCATCTTGATCCGGGCTCGCGCCTGCTGGTCACGATTTTCGACCGCTGGGGTTACAAGGTCGGCAGCAACGAATCCATCGACGGGACTTCCGCAAAGGCAGGAATTTCAGCCGTGCGTAGCGACCGCTACTACATCCGGCTGGAATTGACTGAAGGTGACAAGGCTGAGACCTGCATGGTATATTCCTACAAGTAAATCCTATGACTCCCGCCACGACCGAGAAGCTGAACTCCCCGCAGGTGCGGCAATTTTCTGTTTTTCTTCAAAACAAAGTCGGCGCGTTGCTCGAACTCGTGAGGCTTCTTGATGAAAACAACATCGTCGTCCTCGCGCTGAGCATCTCCGAATCCTCGGAGACCGCGATCAGTCGCATGATCGTAAGCGATCCCGACCGCACAGCGGAGATTTTTCAGGAACACGACATTCCCCACAGCGTTTGCGAATTGATGGTCGTGGAACTTTCCGAAGGCCCCGGCGACCTTTCTGGAATGCTCGCCGCGTTGCTGATGGCCGAAGTGAATGTGCACTTCAGCTATCCGATCCTAGTCCGCCCACGCGGGCGCGCGCTGCTCGCCATCCACCTCGACGACATTGAGTGCGCCTCGTCCGTCCTGATGGGCGAAGGGTTCAAACTCCTCACCCAAGGCGACCTCTCTCGCTAACCATGTCCGGCGACGCGGATTCCCGCTCCCAAGCCGCGCGCATTCTTGGCGGCCTGGCCATCGGATTGGCCCTGGGACTCGCGGCCGGGGCGTTTCTGCCCGAGGCCGCCCAGCCTTCATTGAATTGGTGGATCGATCAGGTGATCCAGCCCGCCAGCCGGATTTTTTTGCGGATCATTTTTATGGTCGTCGTGCCGTTGATTCTCTCCGCGATTGTGTTGGGAACTCTCGAGATGGGGGATATCCGAACGCTTGGTCGAATCGGCATCCGAACCCTGCTGGCGACGCTTTTCCTCTCCGCTGCCGGAGTCGGCATCGCGCTTGGACTCGTGAATCTGCTTGAACCAGGACACTCGTTGCCGGAGGAGAAACGCGAGGCACTCATCACCTCCTACGGCGGGGCCTCAGAAAAAAGCATCGAACGCGGCAGCCGCTCGCAATCCCTCTCGACCACTCTTCTGAATTTCATTCCCGAAAACCCCCTCGCCGAGGCCGTGAATGCCTTCAATCCCGAAAACCAAGGCGGAGGACTGCTCGCGCTGATGGTCTTCAGCCTCTTCGTCGGCGTGGCAATGTCTGTGGCTAGACCCGAGAAGACCGCTGTGCTTCGAGGATTTTTCGAGGGGATGTTCGAGGCGTGTATGACGATTATCGGATTCGCGCTGCGACTCGCGCCCTTCGGCGTGGCCTGCCTCGGATTCGCCGTTGCAGCCAGGCTGGGCTTGGATTTGTTCACCACTCTCGGGGCATATGTTGGCGTGGTTTTGCTGGGCCTTGCCTTGCAGCAATTCATCGTTTACCCGCTTGCTCTCCGCTTTTTTGCAGGGCGCTCCCCGTGGGAGTTTTTAATCCAAGCCCGCGAGGCGATCGTGACAGCTTTCAGCACTTCCTCGAGCAACGCGACCCTTCCCGTCTCGTTGCGCGTTGCGGAGCAAAACCTCGGGATTCCCGCTAGAATCGGTCGTTTCGTTCTGACGGTCGGCGCAAGCGCGAACCAAAACGGCACTGCCCTGTACGAGGGCGTGACGGTGCTTTTTCTCGCGCAGGTTTTCGGCGTGGATCTCAGCCTTGGCCAGCAGGTCCTCGTCGCGCTCATGTGCGTGATGGCCGGCATTGGAACCGCCGGCGTTCCGGGAGGTTCATTGCCGCTGGTGGTCGGTGTTCTCCTCACCATCGGAGTTCCCGCCGATGCCATCGCGATCATCCTCGGCATCGACCGGTTTCTCGACATGTGCCGAACCACACTCAATGTCACCGGCGACCTTGTCGTCGCCGCAGTGGTCTCGAGACCCGAACACCTCCCGTGAAGCGCACGCTCCTCATCGATATCAGCAACAGTTTCACCAAAGCCGCTGTGGCAACTGGCCCGCGCATCGGCCGAGTTCATCGCATTACCACGCAAACACTGAAGCCTGCCTCTCTCCGCGCGCTTTTTGGAAAAACCCAACCCGACTCCGTTTTTCTCTCTTCCGTTGTTCCCGCCAAAAACTTCGCCGTCCTGTCTGCTTTTCCTAAGGCCGTCGTCATCGGGCCTCATCTTGATCTGGGCGTTGGGATCGACTACCCGAACCCCGAATCGATCGGGGCGGACCGTCTCGCCAACGCCGCCGCCTGCGCCGGATTTTATGAAGTCCCGGCTATCGTGGTGGATTTCGGCACGGCTGTGACCTTCGATGTCCTCTCCATCAAGGGAGCCTACATCGGTGGCGTGATCGCGCCGGGGTTGAATGCGATGACCAGCTACCTCCACGAAAAAACCGCTCTGCTTCCGCAAGTAACATTGAAAGAGCCGAAGTCCGCCGTTGGCCGCTCCACAGGCGAGGCGATGCTCTCCGGTGCGGTTCACGGCTACCGTGGCCTAATCCGAGAAATCCTCGCTCAAATCACCTCCGAAAATTTTCCGGGCAAGAAGCCCATCGTCGTTGCTACCGGCGGCGACGCCAAGTTGATCGCCGGAAAACTCGCGCTGTTCGACAAAGTCGATCCGCTCCTTACCCTCCGTGGAATCCTCCTTATCGCCTCGAAAAACACCCCCGCCTCTTTTTGATTTCACCGCTCCGTCATTTGCTGGTTTTTTAAAATCCTATTCCAAGGCAACGCATCAAAGTCCACGCTCCCAGCACCTCCTGGATCTGCGCGCAGATCGGAGCGAGGGAGCATTACGCCATCCCGCGCGTTCTGCACCGTTCCGGGCGGTTGGAGGCGGTTTTCACCGATTACTGGTCGGCCGGCGCGTGGCGTCTCGTCCGCGCCAAGCGCCTGCTCACGCGCCATCACGAGGATTTGAGCGACGCCGAGGTCTATGGATTCAACACTTCGGCTCTGCTGGCTGGGCTTCGGGGAAAACTCGGAGGCCGCCGCGAGCCTTACTCTGAATTTCTAAAAATCGGCAGTCGGTTTGGCCGGCTTACCCGCTCCGCGATGCTGAAACGCCGCGAGCAGGATTGGAAAAATACGATTTTCTTTGGCTACGACACCGGCTTTCTCGAGGCCGCTGCGTGGGCCAAGGACCAAGGCGCGGCGACAGTCGTCTGTCAGATGGACCCCTCCCAGGTAGAAGTCGAAATGGTTCGCGAGGAAGAGAGACTTTGGCCGGGCTGGGCCAAGGCTCCGCTACTTGTCCCTGAGGAATACACCCTTGGGCGCAAGGCGGAATGGGCACTCGCCGATATCGTGATGGTGAATTCGAAATGGAGCCTTGATGCGCTGGTAAAGCTCGGCGTGCCCGCAGATAAAATCGCCGTCGTTCCCCTCGCCTACGAATCGGAGGAGATCAAAGACGAAACTCCCAGCCGCTCCGATGGCCCTCTCCGCGTGCTTTATCTCGGGCAGGTGAATATCCGCAAAGGAATCCAATACCTCCTCGAGGCGGCTCGTCGGCTCGACAAAAAAATGTTCCGTTTCGATGTTGCCGGGCCGATCTCGATCGCCGACCAGCATGTCGTCACCGCCCATCCGAATGTGAAATTCCACGGCGCCGTCACCCGTGACGGGGTGCGAAAGTTTTATCGAGAGGCTGATGTTTTCGTTTTGCCAACCATCTCGGACGGCTTCGCCATCACTCAGATCGAAGCTATGGCCCACGGGCTACCTGTGGTAACGACTCGAAATTGTGGAGAGGTGGTTCGCGACGGCATCGATGGTTTTTTGATTCCCGCTCGGGACGCCTCCGCGCTCGCAAATGCTCTGACAACTCTTGCCGACGACCCCGAGCGGCTCGCAGCAATGCGCGCGACCGCTCGCGAAAATGCAACCCGCTTTGGACTCGATGCTCTCGATCAAAACCTCCGCGCCATCGAGCAGCGCCTCCGTCCCGGTCCAAAGGCCGATTTAATCTAGGTCGCGCTCAGGTTTCTTTTGCAGTTGCTCGTTGCTCCAGCGAATGAACTCCCGTCGCACAGAGCGGTATTCGTAGCGCAGAGTGAAGGCTTGGCGTTTGTAGAGATCGGCCTGCACTGTGTCGCCCTTGGCCTGCATCGCATCGATCTGCGCTTGGATTTTGTCGAAGGATTTATCGAGGTCTTCGAGAGTGGCCATGTTCGGTTTGACTTTGAAGATTTCGAGCTTCTGCTTGATCTCTTGTATCGTATCGTCAGGCCGACTGCATGCGGCCATCAATACCAAAACAGCCACGACGAGAAGCCGGTATGTCTGCAGAAAGAGGGAAGGCATTGTCATGGCTGGATCAAGCGAACTAAATTGCCCGCAACATGGCAAACGCACACCTCGAAAATCCGACCACGCCTACCGATTGGTATTGCGGATCTGAGATCGAGACGAGGCAGGCGGGACGCCAACTTGCGGCGAGATTGCGCGGCGGCGAGGTTTTAAGTCTTGAGGGACCGCTCGGCGCGGGAAAAACGACCTTCGTGAAAGGCCTCGCCGAGGGGCTCGGATGTTCTCCTGATGATGTTTCAAGCCCGACTTTCACACTGGTTCACGAGTATCCGAGCGCGCGCCTTCCGTTCGTTCACCTCGATCTCTACCGGCTTGATGAGCCGCAAGAACTCGCCGAACTGGGCTTTGACGACTTACTGGCCGGTAAAACGATTGCCGCCATCGAGTGGGGCGACAAATTTCCTGAGTCCCTGCCGCCCGGCGTGCTTCGATTTGTTTTTTCTATGGATGGCGAAGCCAGAAAAATCCGGAGGATGCGGTGAAAACCCTCGCCATCGAATGCTCCAGCGGACGCGGCAGCATTGCCGTCATCGAGGGCGAGATCCTTTGCTTCTCTCTAGAGTTTGAAAATCCGCGCGGGCGCGGAGTCGAATTTTTTGCTGCTTTGGCGGACGCCACGGCTCGTTGTGATAATTTTGACCAAGTCCTAGTCGGCACGGGGCCTGGCAGCTACAATGGCCTTCGTGCTTCGATCGCCGCCGCGTGGGGCTTGGCTCGGGCACGCGGGGCGAGCTTTAAAGGCATCCCTTCGGTTTTCGGCTACGACGCACCCGAGTATTTCGTCATAGGCGACGCGCGTGCCGGGAAATGGTTTTTCGCCCACATTCGCGATGGCGCTCTGGTGGCTCCCATCGATTTGCTCCCGCCCGAACGAGCCACCGCCCGACTCGCCGCCGGGCTTCCGGTTTTTTCCACAAGCCCGTTGATGGATTCAGCTTGTTTCAAGGCACCCCAAGCGCGTTTTCTCGCGCAACATATCGACCTAGCCGGATCGGCCGAGCCGATTTATTTGAAGCCACCGCACATCACCAAGTCCGCCACATGAATCCCGTTCTCCAGCCTTTCAACATTCAAAAAATCGCCACCGAACTCGCCATCGCGTGGAACGACGGCGTCGAGACCTACCTGCCACTGGAATTCCTACGCCGCCACTGCCCGTGCGCAGCTTGCGGCGGCGAGCCCGATGTGATGGGCCATGTGGTCCGCCCTAGCGTGGGCTACAGCGACAAAAGTTTCGACCTCGCGGGCTGGCAAGGCATTGGCGGCTACGCAATCCAGCCGAAATGGGCCGATGGACACTCCACCGGCATCTATTCCTACAAATACCTCCGCCGCCTCACCGAGCTCGTGCCATGACTCCAGCCACCGACATCCACAGCCTTCGGGTTGACTACAAACACGATCCACTCAACGAGGAATCACTCAATCCCGACCCGATCTCGCAATTCCGCTTGTGGTTCGAAGAAGCCCGCTCATCCGGTATCCCCGAGCCGAACGCCATGACACTCGGTACGGCCGACCAATCCGGACGCGTTTCCTGCCGCACTGTTTTGCTGAAAGCCTTCGACCAGCGCGGCTTTGTTTTTTTCACCAACTACGGCAGCCGCAAAGCGCAACAGATCGCTGAAAATCCCCGAGCCGCCCTGCTATTTCCCTGGGTAGCCCTCGCCCGCCAAATCGAAATTGCTGGGCCGGTCGAAAAAATCTCCCCCGCCGAATCACTCTCCTATTTTATGAGTCGCCCGGTCGGCAGCCGCCTCGGCGCATGGGTCTCGGACCAAAGCCAAGTCATTTCCTCCCGCAATGTGCTGCTGGCGAAATTCGAGGAGCTCAAAAACAAATTTGCCAGCGGCGAAATCCCCAAACCCGACTTCTGGGGCGGCTATCGCGTCATTCCCGATACCATTGAATTCTGGCAAGGCGGTGGCGATCGCCTCCACGATCGCTTCCTTTACACACAAAAAAACCGCACATGGTCCCATGTTCGGCTCTCGCCTTGAAATTTGCTGCCCGTTGCCCTTACGATTTCAAAGCCTCGAGTCTCAAACCCTCGATGAGATCAAAATGCCGTCGGTTTCTCGTCAGCAATGGCTTATTGAAACTAACAGCCATAGCGGCAATCCAGAGATCGTTTTGCCCCATCGCTCGATACTCGAGCATTAAGGCTAACGCCGCGCAGATGCGGACATAGTTTGGAACAACCGTTGTTGCATCAATCAGATGCACTCCTATCGCCAAAAACTCTGACACCTCGATGGGATCATGCTTGTCCACAGCCGCGCCATGGCGAAATTCTCCCAAGACCACCCATGGCAGACCAATCGATTTCTCAGCATTTGCATACGCGAAAGCCGTTGCCCACGCTTGGCCGCGCCAAAGCCCCACTGGAGTGCTCCCCGAAAACTGAGCCAGAAGATATGAGAGAAAGCGGCGCGGAGCGCCGCAGGAACTCTCATGAAAAAGAAAAGACACACACCGGAAGAAATCATCAAAAAGCTGCGTGAAGCCGAAGGGTTGATCGCGGCAGGCAAAGGAGTCGATGGGGCGGTGAGGGCCATCGGCGTCAGCTTGGCGAGCTACCAGCGATGGAAGACGCGCTACGGAGGCATGAAGAAGGACACCCTCAAGCGTCTGAGGGAATTGGAAAAGGAGAATGCCCGGCTGAAACGAGCCGTAGCAGACTTGACGCTCGACAAGGCGATCTTGAAGGAAATCGCGGAGGGAAAATGGTAGGCCCGGCCCGGAAACGCGAGGCAGTGGTGCATGTGCGCCGGCGCCTCGAAGTGAGCGAGCGCCGGGCCTGCCAAGCCACTGGGCAATCCCGAAGCACCCAACGCTACCTTCTCAAGCGCCCTGACAAGGACAAGGCGCTGCGGGAGGAAATCCTGAAGTTGTCGGGGAAGGAAAAGCGGGCCGGTTGCCGCACGATCTGGCGTCAACTGCGCCGGGATGGGTGGGAGGTCAACCACAAGAGGGTGCATCGGATTTGGAAAAAGGAGGGATTGCGTGTGCCGCTGAAATCCCACAAGCGCAGGCGTCTTGGCGGGAGCGAACAAGGAACCCAGAGGTTGGGTGCGAACAGGAGGAATCATGTGTGGAGCTATGATTTTGTTTTCGACCAAACCGAAGGAGGGCGGCGATTGAAATGGCTGGTGGTTCTCGACGAATACACCCGCGAATGCCTTGGCTTGGAGGTGGAACACGCCATGGGGGCGCGCGAAGTGGTTGGAATCCTCGAAAAGTTAGTCGCCGAGCGTGGAGCACCGGAATTCATCCGGAGCGACAACGGCCCGGAATTCGTAGCCCGAGAGGTCAGGGAATGGATACATTCAC
>Ga0209770_10000661_pt1 | contig 18431 bp, 29 predicted proteins | sample LauGreSu1BDMLBDD_2_FD_187572 | JGI IMG/M metagenome (GOLD analysis project Ga0209770, IMG submission 187572) | Freshwater lake microbial communities from Lake Michigan, USA - Su13.BD.MLB.DD (SPAdes) (version 2) | ecosystem: Environmental > Aquatic > Freshwater > Lake | place: Lake Michigan, USA...
TTTGCCCCACATTGTGAACTACAGGGTCGTGGCGGGATCAATACCTGGCAGTTTAATCGAATGTACCCGGGCAGTTTTTATGCTGAAACTGTGATCATCAGCCTGGGTACCAATGACCATCGCGGAGTAAAAACCTACGATGAACTGTTTGAAATGCGGCAGCGTGTGGGTGCCCGGCGTGTGTACTGGGTATTGCCACACGGTAATCTCCCAGCCCCGCAGAACCTGCCCATAGCAGAAATACAGCGCATGGTACAGCAAGTAGCTGACTACCATGGAGACACCGTGTTGCCTATCACACGTGTACAAGCTGATGGTATCCATCCCAGCTGGGCAGGGTATCGAGACATAGCAGAGCGAGCAAAATAAATGCAGGACCGTGACCCACTTTGGGATATATTGAAAGTACTGAAATCTGACTATCAGGACTACGGCGGAGACATAGAACGCTGGAAATACATAGACGTAAAATATCCCGACTGTTCGGGTGGTTGCCAGCACTGGCGTCCGCTATGGGACGCCACCACGGAATATGCTGATGCCGACTGGGGTATCTGCACCAAGAAAAACAGCCCGCGAGCAGGCCTGTTAACTTGGGAACACCAGGCTGGATTTGGATGCTTTGATAAATAATTTCAGTTAGAAAACGTATTCCCTGCGGAGAACTCAATATGTCGACTGCATCATTCAACCCAAGAACAGTACTCAGCAACATGTTTGTGGCCAGAGATACTGAACAACGCTTTTTTGTGAGCGGAAAAGCTTCGCTGACCAGCCAGACTACAATCAGCGAAGGTGTAGCTGACTCCAGCCAAGGCGCCAACGTCACCTTTGATACCACTGCCAGCTATCCGTGGTATCTAAATATCAGCATGCACAACATTGGTGACCTACAGCGTCATGCCAACACAGTGAGCATGGCCATGCACTTCAACCGTGCTAACATGGCCCTGATTGCCAACTGCAATTTCCAAGAAATGTTGCCTGGTGGGTCAAGAGGTTGGCGCTTGCAGGTAAATCGTTCTGCGCTGGCTGTGCCTGATCAAAGCTACACATTCAACACTGCCTCACCAGATGCGGTGCTTTATACCAGCGGCAACAGCCTATGGCAATCAGCTGCCGCAGTATTTTACCCTGGCGACATGGCACGTTTTAGTAATCCGTTTCAGGTAGGTGCTAAAACTGCACAGGGCGGAGCCAATGATAAAACTGTCATGAAAATCAAGAGCAGTCCATATGCCAACGAATTCCGCATCAGTTATGAGTTTTACACTGTGGCAGGCGGCGCAACCCCAGTCAATGAAATCACATTGGCCGTAAACGGATCAACTGGTCAGATCATGGGCTTTAGTGTGCAAGGTGCAGTGGGCACTGCAATCAGCGCACAAGGCGCTCTTACACGTCGTAGAGATTATCTATTTGGTGGCAAAGCATCATATGTCAACAGAAGCGGCGCATGATATCAAACAAAAATACACAACCTGACCTGATTCCCGGAAGCCGTTGGGTTTCATTGAATGGGTCCAACACAGTAACAGCACATGTTCACAGTCTTGCAGTGGAAAAAGAACACGAGCGTGTGTTTTTCTCAGTGGAACATCGACCTGGTGAAATGCTCAACTGCTATGCAGGTGCATTTCGCGCAAGATACACTCCGGTTGTGGAATAATGCTAGAGCGTGTGAGCGAAGAAGAAAAACAACGCAGGCTGGGCATCTGCTACGCCTGCGAAAACTATAGAACCACACCTTATAGAACCTGCATCAAGTGCTGGTGTTTTCTTCCTGGCAAAGCCAGCTTTCGCAGTTCTGTTTGCCCCATGCGCAAATGGAGCCATGAACCCAAATAAAACGGTAGAAAAAGTTGTGGCATAAGCGACATATTTGTTGCATTGCAATATAAATAGTGTTACACTAGAACAGTGGAGTAAGATGCCTAAGAAGGGTCTTGCTATACAAAACTCGCTTAACATAAAGGGGAATACCATGTTTGATTTCGAAACTATCAACAAGACTGCTACTGAGAACGTAGCCAAGATCAATTCAGCCGCACTGGAATTCACACGTGCAATGGTTGACAGCGCACAGAAGAGCATGAGTGTTGCTGTGGAAGCAACCAAGACAGCACCAGTAAATGCATTGGCACGTGAGTGGATGGACCTGTATCAGGATTCAGCCAAGAGCATGGCTTCTGTGTTCACACCAGCAAAGAGCAAGTAAGCATTCAACTGTTTACAGTTGAATTACAAACAGGCATCTCAGGATGCCTGTTTTCTTTTGTGCGCATGGTAAATAAAACAATTGATTATCAAAGGGCCTACAACTCATGCGCATTTCAGAAATACTAGACATTGACTTTGCACCGCCGGGTGTAGGTGACTATTTTGACATAGAGTCAGATGACACCTGTGTAGAAGGTGTGATCGTTGACATGGCTGAAGATGGTTATGTAGTTGAAGTCAGCGAATCCGGCATTGAATACCTGGCCACAGTGGCACAGCTGGAAGAAGCAGAATACCAAGGACGCACAGTCAAGCTGGGCAAGCCCATGCAGGGCGATGTCAAGAAGTTCAAGGTATATGTGCGCAATCCTGCAACAGGCAAGACCATCAAGGTAAACTTTGGTGATCCCAACATGCGCATCAAGAAGTCAAATCCAGCACGTCGCAGAAGCTTCCGTGCTCGCCATAACTGTGCCAGCCCTGGACCACGTACCAAAGCACGTTACTGGTCATGCCGCAAATGGTAAAGGAAAAATCATGTCAAACGTCAAACAAGTACTCAACGAAGCGTTGGGTGTACAACAAGCCAGCATTGAGATCACTAGCACAGTAACTGAAACTGAGTCTGACCATATCAGCAGACTGCGACAGCTCAGTGGCCTGGTCAACTCTACCACTGTGGCAGGTACTGCCGTTGCAGAAGCAGGTGGCGGCCTTGGGCTTGCTTATCAACGAGTTCTGGATCAAGAGTATGCACGTTGCGAAACACAGATCATGATTGCCGTTGGCAAGATCAAGCAATATGCGGCCAAAGTAAACAGCATGAGTGATGATATGAGTGATGATGAACAAGCACACTATATGTACAGCATTCGCGGTCTTCTGGACATCATGGAAGACGAACTCAAAGAATTAAACAGGCTGGGTTAACATGAAAAGTCCATTGGAACAAAAGAAAGAAATGATTGAACAGCTCAAACGTCTAGGCGGAGTGGGCGAGCAACGCAGGATTGTTGAATACGCACAAGCACCATTTGTGCCACATGCTGTGCGCAGACGATTGGCCGGTGGCGGTGTTACGTTGAGTGCTGCACAGCAGACTCAGTTGGAATATCAGGTCCTGGCCAATTCTCCAGGTATATGGAGAACCAACTACGAAGGCTACCACTTTGAAGATGTCGATTTCTTCGCCACGGCAGCACTGAAAACAGGTCCTTATGCGTTCAACGGTGCTGACTTTGATTTATATGAACCAGCATTGCCCAACGCCACTTCCATGATGTTGACTGGCTATTTCCGAGCCAGCTACACAGGTGTGCACACCATATATGTTGCCGCTGATGATGGAGCCTATGCTTGGTTTGGCGAAAAGGCCAGAACAGGCTGGACCACTGCCAATGCTGATATTGCCAACGGTGGTCTGCATCCTGTGACTGAAATATCTAACACAGTGACCCTGAACGCCGGAGAATATGTACCGCTTAGAGTGATGTTTGGTAATGGCCCCGAAGGCCCGGGTGTGATGCAAGTGAGTTACGAGCATATCGGGCAGGCCAAGACTTCAGACTTTACAGGTAAGATATTCTACAATGCAGCCACGCAGGGATTCTGATGAAAGCACATGACCTAGACGAAAATGTAAAACTAGAACTGGCTCGTATGCAGGTGCTGGCGGGCATTACCAAACAGCAATCAGCCAACGCTGATGGGCATGACAGTCCACTCACCCAAAGCGGCACAGCCAAGGGCGAGTACATGAAGAAACACAACATACGTCCTGGATCCGAAGAGTGGTTTCGTTTATGGTTTGCCCGTCCTGGCTTGACAGGTGAAAACCCAATGCCTCGGAAGAGTTGACAACACCAGCTAAAGGTAGTACAATACGAACATGAGACTATTCGAGATAGCTAAGAAACCCACTTTGTATTTGGACATGGACGGCGTGTTGTGCGACTTCTTTGGTGAATGGGCACGTACTCATGGTGTGAACCACTATAAAGAAATACCCAAAAGTGAAATAGCCAACAGTTTAGATCGTATTGGTGAAGATGCTGAAGAGTTCTTTGCCAACTTGCCCATGCTACCTGGTGCTGAACAACTGCTGAGAGCCGCACATGCATTTGGTGGTTACACCATCTTGAGCAGTCCCTTAGAGCGCAACGAAGAACCCAGCCGCGAGGGCAAGCGCCGTTGGATCTCCAAACACTTGGGCAGTTATCCACCAGACAACATCATCTTTGAACGCAACAAAGCCAAGTATGCAGACAAGAATGGCACAAGGAACATCTTGATTGATGACTATGGTGTTAATGTGGTTGCTTGGCAGAATGCCGGCGGTCTGGCCTTCAAGCATAGATACAAAGACACAGCAGCCACCATTGAGTGGCTTAAAGGACAACAAGATGAGATTACGCAAAACGCATCGGCCCCTGTCACGGGCACCCCAAGACCTTTGTGATGCAGTTCGCTCTGAAGTACTGAGCATAGACTGGACTGAAGACAAATACAATCGTACAGAGCGTGTGCTATACACAGGCAAGGTGGCAGAAATGCCCTATGCTATCACTGAGTGGTATGTGATGGCAGAGTCTGATCCGTTGGCGCGGGTCACGCAGGCACTAGTAGATTGGATGAACACACAAGATGGGTTGGAACGTTTCGAGCCTGTACGTGCTGAAATTGCTACGCTGAATCCTGGTGTAAGGCTACATGTGCATAGAGATCGTTGCTGGTTCCATGCCAATGCCAGACGCATGCATATTCCTCTAGTGACCAATGATCGTTGCTGGCATCACGGCAGTTTGATGAAAGACAACAAGCCTACGTTCACTGAATTTTATCGCATGCATGCGGATCAACTGTACGAGCTGAACAACATTGATCCACACTCGGCAGGCAACGATGGAGAGCAAGGTCGTACACATCTTATCGTAGATTTCATGCCTCGGGGCTTCCTACAAGCCAGAACAACTGTGGAAATGATTGATCCCAAGAAGCAGGTGCCGCCTGGCACTGTTGCTGAATGGTTGCAACCAAATTCATAAATAACTGCATGAGACTTTATCAGCTATTCGAAGCCAGCAATCCCCCAGCACATGGCCGCACAGTGGTCATTTTTCCGGGTCGCTTCCAACCTTTCCATCGCGGACATTATGAAACTTATCGTGCACTAGAAGCACGATTTCCTGGTGCTGACGTTTGGATTGCTACCAGCGGAGTAGTTGGCCCCGATAGTCCTTTTTCTTTTGAAGAACGTAGGGCATTGGCCGCACTCATGGGAGTACCAGCGTCTCGTGTACAGCAGGTCAAAAGTCCCTATAGAGCTGATGAAATACTAAGCAACTACCAGTCAGATTCAGACACTGTGATATTTGCACTGAGCAAAAAAGACGAAGAACGCATTGGATACAAGCCCAAGAAAGATGGTTCGCCTGCCTACATGCAACCATACAGTGCCAATCAAGTCATGCAACCTTTTGCACAGCATGCCTATGTTGTGCTTGCACCCATCGTCAACTTCAAAGTCAACGGTCAAACAATGACCGGCGCCACACAGATCAGAGAGCTACTGTCACAGGGCGATGCCAATGTCACGGCACAGGTGCTCAAAGACATGTATGGCGCAGACCGATTCAAGACTGCTGCCAAGGTTATATTGCCACATTTTCCTGTGAGCAACAAGCAGGACCAGGCTCAAAATTCAGTGGCCTGATTACTTCGCACGTTTTAACTTAAATAAGTTTGTACAAGTGGATTGATTAATCTACTTTTCCACACTTGCTTAAGGTAAAACACGATGAAAAAAATTACAACGGCATTATCACTGCTGATTTTGTCAACCGTAGCGGCAGCGGCTGAGTTGCAATTCAACTTCAATAGTCCTGCATTCAGTGGCAATGGATATGGAACCTATGTTCTAACCATTAAACAGCTTGAAGACCAAGCAGTAAGCAACAACAAGGCTGCCGCAGATGCCATTGCGGCCAAGGCCAAGGCCGAAGCGGCCAACACACCTCAAGCACAATTTGTGGCCAACCTACAGTCGCGAATCTATGCACAATTGGCCAAACAACTGACCGACAGCCTATTTGGCACAACTGGCGCACCAACTTGCACAGCAGCCACAGCAGGCAGCATCTGCGGCAGCATCCCTGATCTAGCTGGTAATTCAGTTACATGGAAATTGGGTGCTGGTTCAGATCAAGGAATGATTATTATCAATATAACAAACCTAACTGATCCTTCGCAGACTACCACGATGAAGATTCCTAGCGGTACATTTGCTTTTTAAGGAACAAACATGATAAGAAAAATAATACCTTTGATTACACTAACAGCGTTGCTTGGGGGTTGTGCGACTGGAGAAGCCTTGAAACAAAAATTAGGCCGAGGCGAATATGAAGATCCGGTTGTTGAACAAAGCAAAATGCTACAGAAAGAAAATTGGTCGGTACAGCCACCACAAGGTGGCCGCATACCTGTTGCAGTTTATAACTTTAGAGATCTTACTGGACAGCGTAAACAACAGCCCAACGTGGCCAGCTTGAGTTCGGCAGTCACACAGGGTGCTGATGCCTTGCTGGTCAAAGCACTGCAAGATGTTGGCAATGGACGCTGGTTCACAGTACTTGAACGAGGAGGCGTTGAGAACTTGATCAAAGAGCGTCAGATGATCCGCCAGATGCGAGAACTATATCAAGGCAAGGATGCCAAACCCTTGCCTCCAATGATGTTTGCTGGCATACTGCTTGAGGGCGGTATCGTTGGCTATGATTCAAACACACTCACCGGTGGTGCAGGTGTTAGGATTTTTGGTATTGGAGGAAGCACACAATATCAATCAGACACAGTGACAGTGAATCTACGAGCAGTCAGCGTGAGCACTGGTGAAGTATTGACCAGCGTGACTGTGACCAAAACCGTGCTGAGTTACATGGACAAAATCACACTGTTGAGATTTATCAACGACGGCACGAACTCCGTTGAAGGCGAAGTTGGTGGCAGCATCAACGAGAGCATCAACAAGGCAACATCGCTGGCAGTTCAGGCAGCGGTGGTCGACACAATAAGAGAAGGTGCTCGCAAAGGGCACTGGGCTTTCAAGATAGAAGAAAAAGCAGAAGAGCCCAAGAAAGACTAATCGGAGTACATGTACTCCAGAGGATGATGGTAATGACATGCGCAACATATCAAACAAAGTAACAGCCAAATTTTTGGCTATCATGGTCATGAGCGTGCCAGTTGGGTCCATGGCCCAGACTGCGGCCACTGGTCCCAATGTGATTTACATTGAGCAAGTGGGTAACAGCAACACAGTGACCATTGAGCAGGTAGGTGGTACCAACTCTGTTGGTGGTACAAATAGTTCTGCGCCCGGGGTATGGGATCCAGCTGGCAGTGCCAACTACGGAACAATAACCGGCAGTTCAAACACTGTTACGGCCACACAAACTGGCAATGCCAACGTGGGACAATACAACATTCGCGGCAACAACAATGTGTATACCAACACAGTGACTGGCAACACCAATAAGACAAAACTAGACATTGGTGATGCAAACGCCACGGCTAATCTGCGTAATACCATAACTGAAACTGTGGTCGGTGACACAAACACTCTGGTAACCAAAGTGGTTGGTAATGACATTACCAGCACCACGACAATAACAGGCAACAGCAACGAAGTCACAAGCAATTTGCTCAGCACCAATGGCGTCAGTTCTATCACCATTACAGGTGGCAACAACAAATTGGACATTGAGCAACGAGATTCAGCTGGTGCTGTGGGACATAATCTAGTACAGAACATCGTGGGAGATTACAACAGCATAGTGACTCAACAGCAGGGTTTCAATGACACAACTGTTAACATTCAAACAACAGGTAGTCATAACACTGTCACTGTTAGAACCAGTAGCGCAGCCATATCAAACCCTGTAACTGCGGTTGCGAGGTAACAATGAAGTTGGCCGTAGTGCTGGGGTTATCGATAGCTCTGTCGAGTGTTTCAATGGCCGCTCCAATCGGATCAGTCAGCGAAAACAAAGGCTCGGCATGTGCCATTGAGCGCGGTAAAACCAAACTGGAAGGTGCTAAAGGTGCTGCCATTGAACCCATGGACACCTATGTAACAGGTGCGTGTGCCAGTGCTATTACTTTTAGAGATTCAAGCAAGGTACGCATAACCGAAAACAGCAAATTGGTCATTGACGAATTTGTATTTGATCCAAAGCAAAGCGATGCTGGCAAAATGGCCATGAAAGTGACCATGGGCACGGTTCGCTTTGCCAGTGGTCAAATTGAAAAAGCCAACAGCCAAAATGTAGCAATTAGAACACCAACAGCAACCATTGCTGTGCGTGGAACAGATTTTACTATGACCGTGGACGAAGCCGGTCAGAGTCTTGTGGTATTGTTGCCCAGTTGTAAAGATCCCAAAGACGTCAAAACATACGAACTAGAAGAAAATCGTTGCAAGGTAGGTGTAATCGAAGTTTCTAATTCAGCTGGTACAGTGATCCTGGATCAAGCATTTCATGGCACTTATGTGAACAGTACCAGTTCTATGCCAACTGCTCCTGTGATTATCAACACCATTGAAAGCAAGATCAACAACAATCTAATCATCGTGAAGCCACCAGAGATGCAGAGAGCCATAGCTGCCGCTGCCAAGAAGCTGTTGGACAAAGAAAAAGAAGAGCTGGAAATGGAAGCCATGCAACTGGAGCGACGAGCCAGAGAAGCGGCCGCGGCTGCTGAAGCCGCACGTATTGCTGCCATCCAACCACGTGTGGATGATTCATGCAACTATGTGCAAGGCATTTGTGTTCGTTGGGAATCACCCGATGCCAGCGATGCGCAAACACGTGGCAAGGGCATTGCCTTTAGAGAAGCACCCAACGATCACTATGCTGAGGTCAAAACTCAAGGATATCAGTCCAACACTACCATAAGCATAACTCAAAATGATTCTCCAGCCATGTACATCATGGGAGATGGAAGCCCCGGCGGCAACATGGTCACCATACGTCAAAGCACAGGAGTATTAAGAAGGCCATGATAAATCTCAAACATCTAGAGCTGATGTATCAGCAAATGATTAAAAGATTACTTGTACTGCTATTTCTATTGATGTCAGGTTCGGCCTGGGCCGACCTTACGGACATCAAATTCGGTCGCTATCAGATTGCAGACAGCCAATGGAATGTGAGTGCTTGTTTGTACACTACCACATGTCAGATCTACAGCAAACAGCCTGGCACCGCTTACAAGATACCTTGGACATCAGGACAGATAAGTTGGGCTTCTGGAGACTATATCAAGTTTGAACTCAGCAACGATGCTAACTATCCTTATCTAGCCAAACAGTACAACAGTGCAGGTAATGTCAAAGCCACAGTTGGTACAGGTAAGATTGTTAACATGGGTCCTGATTATTTCTTCTTTGTGGGCAATGACAATAACACAGGACAACTGTTCAGCGGATCCAGCGGCATGAGCAACACCGCAGGAGTTTCCTGGACAGGCACGTTAAATCCCACCATACAGCAGGCCAATACCTATGCCAATGCTACCTATTCCACTGTGCCATTGTCATCTGGACAAACTGCCACACAAACCCCTAGCAACAGCACTCCTGCTCCTGCTCCAACAAAAATCTATAACCAAGGAGTTTCGTCGGGCACATATATTATCAATCACTATCCTACCAGCAACAATAGCCCTGCTGGGGAAGGTGCTGCCAACGCATTTGACAACAATCCCAATACCAAGTATCTAAACTTTGACAAAAAGAATGCCGGCGTCACAATCAAACTAAATGCGGGTCGAGTGGTTACTGGATTCACTCTTACCACAGCCAACGACTTCAGTGGACGCGATCCTACCAGCTACAAGCTGTACGGTTCAAACGATGGAGTCAACTGGACTCTCATCCAGGACGGGGCTGTCAGTCTCAGTGAATCAAGATTTTGGACTAGTCCTGACATTGCAGTCACAAACAGCACCGCCTATGTGTATTATTACATTTTCTTTCCTACCACCAAGTCAGGTGACGGCTGCGGATTAAACTGCGACAGCATGCAGATTGCTGAAATCTCTTTCATATATGATGCCAACAACATCACAACTTCAACAGCAACAGGTACTGGCAGTGTGAGCAACCCAGGCAGTCTTTGTTGTGGCGGCAGTGCCAGTGCTTTCAGTGCCAATGCTGCCAACGTGGCCAAAGTAAATGCGTTTACTGGTCGCACCACAGCAGACAGTCAGGTCTACATAGACCAAATTGGCAATCAAAATGTCATAACTGTGAATCAAAGTGGAACCAAAAACAACTATGTCAACTATGTTGGCAATGGTTCCAGCAATGACATTACCATAACACAAAGTGGCAATTCTTCAACCGTAGTAAACTATGTAGACCTACAGGTGATAGGAAGTCAGAACTACGTTAACATAACCCAGCAAAGCACTGGCGGCAGCAAAGGTGTATTTGCCACAGTTCAAAACAACAACAACAGTTTGATCATACAGCAAAAAGATTCGGGCAGTCACTATGCTGAAGTAAACTTGTCCGGTGGCAGCAAAAATGTGGATATCTTGCAACAGGGCGGCGCTGGGCACATGGCCAGCATAACATTGACCGGGCAACCAACTGCATTGTCACTGAGCCAAAGCGGCAGTGCCGGGCAGAATTTTTATTCCATACAATTCAATTGCGGGACATCAGGCGGCTGTGCACCCATATCAGTCACGCAGACCAAATGAGATTGACAAACATTGACAAACACTGAAAAATCAGCTAAATTATAGTATGATCAAATTTCCTAAAATCACTCCATTCCAGGCATGGACCGTAATTCTGACTGCTTTCTTAGTGATTGGCCTACGTTACTGGGATCCAGAACTTGTACAATCCTATCGTCTCAAAACATTTGACGCTCACTTGAACGAAGAGCGCACGGTCAGCCAAGACGTTGTGATCATTGACTTAGGTGAACCGTCTATGGCAATTCACGGACAGTGGCCCTGGAACAGACGAGTGCTAGGAGACATCATTCGTAGGGTGTCTGACGCAGGCGCTGATACCATAGTGGTTCCCATTCTCATGGTTGAGCGCGACAGACTGGGTGGCGATACATATCTTGCTGACAGCATGCGCAATAAGAATGTGGTCATTGCACAAACACCTACTACACAAAACAAGCAACCTGATGCTGTGCGCAGAGGTGTTGCCTTGCTGGGTGAAGATCCTGTAGAGTGGACATTCAATTGGCCTGGCGCACTGAGTCCTGTCAAAGGCCTTGCTGATGCGGCTGCTGGCGTGGGTGTGGCAGCAACCACTCCTGAACTGGATGGCGTGGTAAGACGCATGCCTGTTATTGTGGGCATTGGGCAAGACGGCAAGCTGTATCCAAATCTTCCGCTAGAAGCATTGCGTGTAGCAACAGGTGAAAAGAGTTATCAGGTCAAGACCACCGAAGCTGGCGTCGAGAAAGTACGCATAACCGGGCAGGCGGTGATCAGTACTGATGCTCGAGCACGTGTGTGGGTGAGATGGAATCGCAGTTTTGAACGTATGGAAGCCACACAGATAGATGCTAAGAAACTGGCAGGTAAGATTGTGGTCATTGGGCTGAGTGCAGAAGGACTAGGTGGTATCATTGGCACACCGCGTGGAGAAGTATGGGCACATGACTTACAGGCACAAGCAATCCAGACATTGATAGATGGATCAAGTCCGGTGCGATTGCCCTATGCTGACTTGGTTGAACTAGGTGTATTGGCCATGCTGGCCTTGATAATTGCTGTGTGTGCCGCTAGTGCACCTATATGGAGCACTGCCGTGGTGTTGGCCAGTATCGGCACAGCCGCGTATCTAGTTGATCACTGGCTATGGATAACCTATGCACAACTGTGGGATATTGCATATCTTATGGTGGCATTGATCCTGGTGGCCAGCCATGCATTGCTTAACAGGGCCATGAAAGAATTCTTGCAGAAGCAACAGGTCAAGAAACAGTTTGGAACTTATCTAAGTCCAGCATTGGTCAAGCAGTTGCAGAAGCATCCAGAAAAATTAACTCTAGGTGGTGACGAACGCGAACTGAGTATCATGTTCACAGACGTGCGCGGCTTCACAACTATCTCCGAGCACTATGGTACGGATGTGCAGGGCTTGACACGTATCATGAATCGCTACATGACTGCCATGACTGCCAAGATACTGGAGAACAATGGCACACTTGACAAGTACATAGGTGATGCACAGATGGCTTTCTGGAATGCGCCTGTAGATGAACCAAGACATGCACACCAGGCCGTGAAAACAGCACTTGAGATGATGAGGAGTTTGGATGCATTTAATGCGGAAATTACAGCAGAAGGTATACCTGAGTTTGGTATGGGTCTTGGCATCAATAGTGCCGTGGTTGTGGTTGGTAATATGGGATCTGATCAGCGTTTTGACTATACTTGTCTGGGTGATGGCGTCAATTTGGCGAGCCGACTGGAAGGACAAAGTAAGAGCTACGGCGTCAGAATCATACTTGGCCAAAGGACTGCAGAATTGGTCAAGGACGAATACTCGGTAGTGGAACTGGATTGTATTGCTGTGAAGGGCAAGAACATCGGTGTTAAAATATTCACACTGGGCACAACAGATCCCACTCTGCATGATACCTACTTGCAGGCATACTATGCAGGCGATTGGGACAGAGCCAAGCGCCAGTGTCGCAAATTGATTGCCTTGGAAGGCGAACTTAAATACTATTACGAACTCATGCTAGAACGCATGAAAGAAGGATTGCCTGCTAACTGGGATGGCACATATCGTGCTACATCTAAATGAACCTAATACTAACCGAATCAGCAACTAGAAAAATCCAAGATCTTATCATGGAAGAAAACAAACCAGGCAAAGTACATCTGCGTGTGTTTGTGCAAGGCGGAGGATGTAGTGGGTTCAACTATGGTTTTACCTTTGACGAAATCATCAACGAAGACGATTTTACTATTCCAGTGTCGCCTGCCGAGAACGTGTTGGTTGATGCAATGAGTGCACAATATCTAGAAGGTGCGTCAATTGATTGGAAAGAAGACATACATGGATCTCAATTTGTGATCACTAATCCTCAAGCTCAAACCACATGCGGATGTGGCAGTAGTTTTAGTATCTAAAACCCATAGCTTGGGTGCTGGTCTGAAAAATTCAATGTTGGACTGAATCGCATGCTCAACATCATGCGAGTTTGAGATTGTTGATTAACAACACGATGTGGTACATTAACTCTGACCAAACATGGTGACGCAATTTCTTGGCAGAATATTTCGTTTGGTCCCTTAGTCCAGTGCAATCCCAGGCTGTAAACATCTGGATTTGATATAGTAGGATACGCTGCCATGCTGTATTCACCATCATACCAAAGCATGTGACTGTCTTGACAATTCAACAAAGGCACGTTGAATGCCACTTGACTGGCGCAGGCTCTGTTGAGATCTTTTCCATCAACGTGTATGACGGGATTTTCATTTGGTCTACTTTGAAATATTAGAGATTCTACCACTGCTACTGTGTAGCCAACAAAAGCTGATATTTCTTTCTCAACAGCATCAATGATGTCTGGATCAAACTTCCCGGTAGGTACGTTGTAGACATGATAGGTGTCGTACTTAGGTAACCAATTTATAGCAGTGAGTGCATTGGCACGTAATCGCTGCCAGCAGGCTAGTTCTACAGGTTGATATAAAATTGTGTTAACCGTTGCCACTGTTTGCTTCTTTTTTGTCCGTGTCGTCGATTTTATTTATTTGTTGTTCAGCGACCACACGTTCATGTTCAATGGTTTTACCACGCAGATGCAACACCACATTGACTTTTTGATTTAGTCTGATCAGATCATTGTCCAGCATGCGAATACGGTCAATCAAGGCAATCAGTGTGCTGTTAGCTTCACTCAGCACAGGCTTGATTTCTTTTGTAGCCCATTCCCATACATAATATATCAGATAACCCATACCGGCGGCTGCCACTATGGGAAATCCATATTTGTTTACTAGTTCTACAACGTCCATAATTTTTCCTTAATCCCAATGACCTTTTGATCTTGGCACCGTGATCGGTGGCAGAGGTGTTTTTGCTTTTTTCTTGTCTTTTGTCCTGAACATCTGTTCAAATTCTTTCAGCGACCATAGAACATAGATGCTGACTGCAAGTGCTGACACACTAAAAATATACATCAAAAGAAGAAACATCAAATCAACGTGCATTTTTATCTGCCTAGTGTGTAATTCTGATCTTCATTTACTGGCTCACAGTCTTCGCGATATGCAAGCATAAACATGACCATTTCTGGACTGTTGTTATCAATCCAGAATCTGGTTCTATTTGCATGTGGTTCAAATTTTATTTTGTTGTCAATCAACCACTTGGCAACATTAACAAAACGAGGATTTCGTGTATAAACACAAAATTGTTTTAGAACCACAACAACACCCCTTGACTGCTGAGCAACAGTCCAACGCCAGCAACAACAAAGCTGCCCCAGAACAACGGCATGCTCACGGCCAATATACTAGCTGACAAAAGAACAATGCTCATTTGATATGCAGTAGATGCATAACCGATCCAAGGACTACGTTTCTTGGCTTCGTCTCTATCAGCTTCTAGCTTCTGCGCTTTGATCATTAGATCTTTTTTGCCTTCTTTTGGCTCATTCTCATAACGATCTATCCTGGACGTGAGTTCTTCTACGCGGCGTGTGTCTTGGGCACGAACAGCTTCATCGCGAGCATACTCAGCCATGGTCTGCTTCATGCTCTTGGCTTGATAAAATGCCCAGGTGTCATTGGCCTTTATGGTGTTATTCAACACTGTGCTCGACAATGTACCACCGTACCATGCATTGACAGCCAATGCCAACGCAAAAATGTTGATGACCAAACCAGCTTTGTCTTTGATCTTGGCCTCTCGCTCACTTCTGCTGCCAGCAGCCGGCTTGGGTGCGTCTGGATCTTTTGGTTGTCTATTAATCATGTTTAATACTGAATCTAGTAATGCCATATTAGTTCTCCTGCTTTTGATATTTGTGTTATCCTACCAGTGGTCGAAAACAGTTTACTACTGGGCGCCAGGCCCACTCGTAGCCAAACACCAATCCAATAACAAGTCCTATACCTACACCTGTTATTATACCAACAGTTAAATCTTTGTCGTTCCACAGAGCTTGATTCATGATTGTTTTCCTTTCAACCATTGACCACCTTCTTGTACAAACCCTTCGAGAGGCTCTACCTTGACCAACATGGCTCTACCATTGGCATTGGTCACACGAAAGATATCGCCACCCTTCCATCCCAGCCTGTCAATGTTTAATTCTTCGTCTAAGATAATCCTGTCTGAACTTAGATCCCATGTGTAATCTATATATAACATGTTATACCTTTCTTAACAGTTCGTGTAATCTATCGGCAGCTTTTCGTATATCCTGGCTCAGTTGGCCAACGCCAATTTCTTGCTCAATTTTACGTGCTATATCATGTAGTTTGATAATATCTTCTTCTGTAGGCATTAGTCTCTCCTGGCGTCATTTTTGCCATCGGCTCGCGCAATACGGTCTAGGTCTGGTTTGAGTCCCAAGGCACTACTTACCAATGTGTCGATCCTGACCACATCGTGGTTCATGGTCTTGACACGATTGTCCAGCGCACTAATGATGCCTTTGATTCCGTTCACACTAGAAGTAACACCAGCAAGGATAAACTTCAGCGTCAGGAAAACAAAATAGCCACCAGCAATGGCAGCTGCCATTGGAAATCCCAATTCTGCTACCAATTTGAAAAAGTCACCCATATTTGTACCTCCGTTATATACATATTTAGGCAAAATTTGGGTGCAATAAACTAGTACTAGAATGTTGACATGCAACATCAAGTTATGCTATACTTGCTACAGTTATACCACTTTGAAAGACTAAAATGGCCTTTGTGAAAGCTGTTATTGTTGGACTTGCAGTGTGTGCAATCACTTATTTTGCAATTTTTGCACTGGCGATTGGCCTGGCTGGCCTGGTCCCTGTTTCTAAATACATTGCTATGGGCGTGGGTATTTGGGCAATGATCTATTACTCAAAAGAGCATTAACACAATGACGTTTGATTTATTGGGGAGTATTCCCAAAGGCCCCATCTGGGTTGCATGCTCGGGTGGTATGGATTCTGTGTTTGCCGCAGACTTCCTGCGACAGGTACCCAGCAGAGAAATTGGATTGGCCTATTTCAATCATGGTACTACCTACAGCACAGATGCAGAAGCACTGGTCACACGATTGGCTGATCATTGGCGCTTGCCTTTGAAGATTGGTCGAATCAAAGACACAGATGTTCCTGCCAAAGTCAGCCAAGAGGAACACTGGAGGAACGAGCGATACGCCTTCCTGGACACTTTTGACGCACCTGTGATCACAGGACACAATCTAGATGACAATGTAGAAACCTGGGTGTGGACCAGCTGTCATGGAACTCCCCACGTGATTCCATACCGACGGAACAATGTGATCCGACCCTTCATGTTGGTGCGTAGGGCTGATATCCAAAAGTGGGCCGAGCGCAAGGGCATGCTGTGGATTGATGATCCCAGCAACATGGACCTGCGCTTCATGCGCAATTACATCCGTCATTGCCTGCTGCCGCATGCACTCCGTGTCAACCCAGGACTACATCAGGTGGTGTCTCGAAAAGTGCGCGAGCAAATTTGTAACAAAAGTGTTACATTTTAGCCACATAGCTAAGTCATTGATTTTATTGAAGATTTTTTCCTAGCAAAATCAAGCACTTAGCAGGTGTTGTATTTGTGCAACACCCTGAAATTTCTGGAAAAAAGCGGTTGACAGTGAGCCCGTTCTGTTGCATAATACGAGTATGGTAAGCAAACAGGAGAATGCAATGCGCCCAGTTAACACCGTTCAGCAAGTGCAAGTAGAAGCACTCAAGTCTGTGGCAGAACAGCTCACCAAGAGCGACGCTTCGTTTGCATCCAGCCTGGTTGCCAATTTTACCCGTTGGGGTAACTTGAGCGACAAGCAGATGCATTGGGTTGAAACCCTAATCCAACGTGCCACTGCACCCAGGCCTACTCCTACTGCAACTGCCACGGTGAGCTTCCAGCCCATCCAGGACTTGTTTGACAAGGCCGCACAGAAGCTCAAGCGGATCAAGGTCAAACTGCAAGACGCAGACGGCACCCCTGTGGTATTCAGCCGTGCAGGTGCCGCTAGCAAATATGCAGGCCAGATCATGATCACAGATGGCAAGCCGTTTGGTGAGAACAAGTTTTTTGGTCGCATTGACACGGACGGTTCTTTCTATGCCACTCGTGCCGCTGGCGCCAGTGTAATGTCCTTGGTCCAGGACTTTGCATGTGACCCTGCTGGCACTGCTGGCAAGTACGGTCGCTTGACAGGTGGTTGCAGTTTCTGCAAGCAGGGCTTGACAGACGAGCGTAGCCTCAAGGTTGGTTACGGTCCGGTTTGCGCCAAGCATTTTGGTCTGGCATGGGGCTAAAATAACGGTTGCCCGTTAGCCCAAATCCGCTTATAATACACTTACACTGACACACTTAGGAGCATCCATGATTTTGAATCAAACGCAGGAGAACCCAGCTGTCTTGTCCAACGTGGGCGAGATTGGTGAGTTTCGTATCCGTAACAGCGCCAAGGCGTTCAACATCCTGAGCTCGGGCTTGTATGCCAACAAGATCCGTGCCATTATCCGTGAATTGAGTTGCAATGCTGTGGATTCACACGTGGCCGCAGGCCAAGCAGAAGTGCCCTTTGAAGTGCATCTGCCTAGCACGTTTGAACCTTGGTTCTCTGTGCGCGACTTTGGCACAGGCTTGAATCACGCTCAGGTGTCCAATATCTACACTACGTATTTTGAAAGCACCAAGACGGACTCTAATGCGTTCATTGGTGCGCTGGGTCTGGGTAGCAAGAGCCCGTTCAGTTACACAGACAATTTCACTGTGACTGCCGTGCAAGCAGGTGTCAAGAACATCTACTCTGCATTCATCAACGAGCAGGGTGTGCCCAGTGTTGCGCTGATGGAAACCATCAACACCGACGAAGCAAATGGTGTTGAAGTCAAGTTCAGCGTGGCTGATCGATATGACTTTGACAAGTTCCAGCAAGAAGCTCGCGGCGTGTTCTTGTACTTCAA